>Ga0209633_10001621_pt1 | contig 22737 bp, 41 predicted proteins | sample Cruoilmetagenom1_FD_187290 | JGI IMG/M metagenome (GOLD analysis project Ga0209633, IMG submission 187290) | Oil polluted marine microbial communities from Coal Oil Point, Santa Barbara, California, USA - Sample 1 (SPAdes) (version 2) | ecosystem: Environmental > Aquatic > Marine > Oil seeps ...
CGTCCTCCACTTTCTTGGCAATTTTATCGACGGCCTTGCCGATGTCGGCGCTAGTCTGCTGCTCATATTGCGTCTGCTGAAATTCAGTCAGTTGGCTCTTAACAGCGGTGAGTTCACCGTATAATGCCTTTGTCGCTTGCTGTGCTTGATGGGCACGATATCCTTCCGGGTCCATGATTGGATCTGGAGCCTGGAGATCAGGTGCAGGCGATTCTAGCTGTGGTTGCGGTTTCGCAACAAATTCTTCCGCTTCCTCTGACACATTGAGGTCTTTGTAAAGATCCTCTAAGGTTTGAGTTTCGCTTTGAGATTCAACAGCTTCATCAGTCTGTTGGGTTGTTTCCTCTGTCATTTTCTACCTCTCTAAAAATGATGTTAAAAAATAGACATGCACGGTCGAACCCTATACGTTCATAAGATGCGGCCATCCATTCATTCGTGTTGTCTTTCTTGTGATTATATAAAGGAATAGATAGAGAATTTTGTCTATATTCCTCTATCTTCTTAACAATCATCTGAAAGAACGCATTACCATGTTGCTCCATCAGGTAATCGTCAATAATAGATTTGTCAGTCATCAGTTATCGCCATTAGTATTACAAATAGTGCTTCTTCATCATCACGCATCCGCGCGAGACGTTCTTGTTCCATAAGTTCCTTGATCTTTTCTTCAAGGACTGTGATTTGTACTCTTAATGCCAGTTCCTGCTGTAACAAAGGATGGCTGATTCTGCGTAGGAATCCAGCCTTCCCTTTGATCTCTGCAAGGATTTCTCTGAGTCGTTCTTCCTTGGCGTCTAGTAGGGCTTCTTCTTCCTTACGTTCCTTTCTGACTTCACGGAAAGGTAAAGCAAAGGGACGGGAACGACCACCAGCAGTACCAGTGAATACTTCTACAGAAGTAGATTCTTCTTTTCCTGAAAATGATCCAGTTCTCTGGACCATAAAACCGCTTAATCCAAGTCGAGTAATCAGTCCGACTGGATGTTCACCAACCGCTCCACGACCTGAAAAATCACCTGTTCGTTTCCCAGAATAACCGTTTAATGTTAAACGGGTAATAGTGCCTACAGGGTGTTCACCCGGACCTCTGCCTGAGAAATCCCCTATAGACCGGGTGCCATACCCGTTTAATCCTAAACGGGTCGTGACCATGTTAGGTAATTACAAAAATGTCACCGCTGACAGGCGCGTCGGTCAGGGCCGTCACGGTCAGCACGCCGCCGGCCGTTGATGCGGTGATGTCCGTGGACTGCCCGCGCAGGTTTGCGGTCGTCGTGTTGGCGTCGAAGGTCACGATCTTACCCTTGAACTGGTCCGTGGCGGCAGCAGACGGGTCCATGGCACTCGTCACGATGCTGGTGGTCGTTGAGGCTGCGCCCACCGTGCAGAAGACGTTACACTGCGTGGCCTTGGAAAGACGGTTTGCGCCATCAGTAGAGCCCCCCACCGCAACGGCATCAGAGTCCATCTTCCCACTTACAAGGGCGGCAGGGAGCCGAGTCTGTATGTCGTCCGTATCAGACTGAATGGCAGCGATTGAGGTTGGATAGTCGTCGGTCTGTAGCTCGTTGGTATCTGACAGGATGTCCTTAACTGCCACGCCCAGCGAGTCCGCCGTGACGTGGGCTGTCAGTGTTTCGTCGAGTATGGCGTCCACACTGGCGTCGTTTATGGTGATGTCTGTAAGGCCGGCACCGGCCACACCGATCGTCGTTTCGAGACCATCGACAAAGTTGTCGATCGCGAGAATGTCCGCTGATACGCTGGCCCCGGCTGGTGCACCAAGCCTAGCAAAACTATCACCGGTCTGAGGAGTATGACCTGTCAGCGTGGAGACCGTAGATACCGCCCCGCCTGACGTCGTGATAGCGCCGGCTGATACGATGTCGGTCGCGGCGACGTCATTTAGATCGTCAATTAACTTAGCAAACACGCGCACCTGTATATTGATCTGCTTGGCGCTGCCGTGGGTCAGTATGATCGTCAGTACGCCTGTCGTATCAGTATGACCCGTACCCAGTGGAAGCGAATAAAAGCCGTTCTCCATCTCCGTGATCGTCACGGTCATGGCCCCGAATGCTCCGCCGTTCTTACTGATCCGCTTGGTGAATCCACCATCGACAAGCCCTGTCACGGCATCGCCGTTGGCGTCGTGGGCGAAGACTGGAATCGTCAGCGCGGTCGACTGCTTGACGGGATACATTAATTTACCCTCCCGAAGATTCTACTCTGTATGAATCGCATCATACTTCTGGATTGCGCGAGCAGGACGACTGACGGACCGGCAGAGGTTGCTGATATTCTTGACTGTATGATCGGCTGGAACTGCCAGTAGAATGTATGATTGCCTGAAAAGGCAGTCACATTGTCATGGTGGTAGATGATCATACGCCACCGCCCGTGACAATCGTTAAGAACCTGTCATCCGGGGCGCCAGGCGTTCCACCGGTGGCCGTGAACCGGAAGGTAATGATTCCACCGTTCATATCGGCAGCGGAGGCGTCGAATTGATAGATCCCGTTGCCGACCTCGGCCAATGTACCCGTCGCGGCACCAAACGCGCCGCCGTCGATGGATCGAGTCACGGCGGTCCCACTGGCTCCCGTTACCGGAGTTACATGATCGCTCGCCGCCACAAAGAGGAACTCAATATTGTTGAAAGCCGCGTTTTGTGTCGGCAGCAAACCGTCCCGGATCTCGTCTACGGCATCGGCCGCTAGCGCATCGGCGTCGATCGCATCGGTCGCAACAGCAGCGGCAGTAATCGCACCGGCCTGAATTGCAGATACATCAGAGTCCATGGCACCCCCCACTAGAGCAGCGGGCAGACGAGTCTGGATGTTATCGGTATCCGATTGAACGGCGGCGATGTCGGCAGCGATGTCTGCACCGGATGGAGTGCCGATGACGACAGTATCATCATAAATGGCGCGGATGGCTTCTGCGAGGCTCACGTTGTTTCCAGGAGCAGCCGAAGCGGGGAAGACCACAACGCCCGTCGTGCCGACCAGAATATTGATGAGCTGCTTGACATACTGCATGACCGTGTCCACGGCGGTCGGATCACCGACTGCGGCGGCATCTGCTAAGGCGCCCAGAACACTCGCAAGCGCCGCATTGTCCGTGCCCCTCATGTCCGTATTGCTCGTCACCGTTCCGACGGTCGTGTTTGTGAGGCTTAGTACGGACGCCTGTCCGTCCACGTTGGCGAGGTCTATCCCAGCACCGCCCGTCGCGTTGACATCCAGAGGATTAGCGGGCGTCGTGCTTCTTACGAGCTGGGCATTTCCATAACTGACATGATTGACTACTGCATAGGCGTCGCCGGTCTGCGGGGTGTTGCCGGTATAGGTCGTCAGGGTATCAGTCAAGACCACGCCCTGGACCTTATTGGTCGCGGGATCGTAGCCTGCATCGGCGAAGTCCTTCAGGTCGGTCGCGGACTGAACAGAGGCGCCCATCTGCACAAGATTCGACTCTACCGAGCCCGTACCGAGCGCGGCGTACAGCGCATCGTAGGCATTGGCCTCCATCACCGTGCACTCCACTTTGACCGCCAGAGCACCCGAGACGTGCACGAAGATCACCAGTGGCCCGTAAGTGCTAGTATCGGTAGCGTCCAGCGTGCAGTAATACACGCCATTCGCCATGTGGGTGGCACCGCCTGAGTTCTTGTTGACTAGCGTAGTACCACCAGATTTCCACAGCTTGATATCGGTGTTGGCGATGGTCAGTCCGGTTTCTTCGGTATCGCCGTTACCGGAGTCCAGGAAGTGACCCAATGGCACCTCCTGGGAAGCAGTGTTGTACTTAAGTGGTATCACCAGATCCAATCCTGTAGGTCGGCTCTTCGATCTGCGGTCGCGACGGCGACGTTATCAATCGCGTCCTTTAGCTGATCAAAACGGTCTCTAACGGTCGTTACCGCCGTCACCACGACTTGTTCGTCGGCTGTGGTGTTTTCCTGGCCCCTGGCATTGGTGTCCGTCTCATTGACCAAGCCTGTGGCATCGCCAAGCGTGATCTGATCGTCACTGGCCTTCGCCGTGATCAGCTCCGTGACGTTGTTGCCGGCATTGGTAAAGTTGGTCGTCTGAATGTTGCGTCCAACGCGGAAGTTCGCAAACAAACCGGCACCCGCTAAGCAGGAGATCGTTTTGGCGGCTGAATCCACTGTCAGCGTCGTATTACCGGTATCGCCAGTCTGATACAAAATCCTTGACCATGCTAAAACCGTGGCACCATCCTGGGCGTCAGTCAGCTTCAGAGATTCATCGTAACCCGCGTCGATTGCATCCAATATCGCGAGACTCCTGGCTTTCAATCGTGCGGTAACATTTGCGATGGTTAGGTCTTCTTTGTAGGCCATTGATTAATCCTTTCTCAAGATATTCCTTGATTTCGTAGTTGGTTCATAACAACGGGAATTGATATCCCGCCAACGGGTTCATTAACCGTTATCGTGGGATTGGTTTGGTTATAAGCGTCTAAATCAGCACCTCCACTAAGAACAACTTTTAATTCTATTGAATCGTTATCGGCGACATCAGCACTTAGTATTTGAATAGCCCATAACATTTCAGCACCATTGTTATTAGGATCTAACGTCCCACCCGCGACACCGTCCACTTCGTCAAAGCAATTATTATTTGATATATAAGTAAACGACGTCATGCGCTGCGTGGTATCGTCACCATCCGCAATATTTGCGGTTGCAACGGTTTGCACTACGCTGCTAGAAGCACCTACCGCATTAAAACCTCCACCATTGTGGTTATACTGAATCTGGCAATTCAGGTTTGTTTTTCTAGTTCCGGCCGTCTCATGAACGCCGGCCCTAAAGAGGTAGATCGTGTCGACCTCAAGCGTCTGATTTATGTTCTTTGAACCGATTATAGCAGACCCAGATTCTGTACCATCCTCATAGAAAGCCCAATCCGTGTGCTCCATGACCGGCACACCGCCAGCCAATGCAATAGAACCTTTATACCATTCCCACTCATCACGCAGCGTATCGTACTTATCCGTTATCGGATTGTAGATAAGTTCGACTAGTGAATGGATTTTTCTCATGGATTTTCTAATTTCACCTTTTCATAGAGCCGCCAAAAGTCGTCATTTACCATAGTGCGGCCTTGGAATATCCTGATAATGTTATCAAACTTGTGAAGAACAAGGTCTAACATGCCGTCCAGATTATTGCAGCAGCACATCCCGTCCTTTGTATAAACATAATAAGCGCATCGGTTATGTATCGTGCGGCTCGTCTGGGTCTTTTCAACAATAACCGCGACACCTAAGGTGCTGGCAGTTTCTATATGGTTATCAGTTGAACCATCCGTGTAATAAATGAGATAGTTCATGAAGATTCTATAAAAACCTTTAAGTTTTTTCCATTGGTTTCACATTTGCACCGACAATTTCACCGTCTTTTCTAATAACAGAAACTTGTTTTTCTCCACTTCCATTATCGACAATTACAGTCATCGGCGTTTTACCATCGTCCTTCTTGATCATCTCTTTAGTGAGATCAGAGATTTGCTTTCTTACGTCCTCTACCTTTTTCTCACTTTCCTCACTGCTCTTTTCATTTCCTTCATTCCTGGCATTCTCAAGGTCAAGTTCGAACTGTTGCTGAATATCGAAAAGTCTTTCAGCATCTGCCAATTTACTCAGCTTCTCATCAATCCTGGACTCTCTTGAAGTAAGCTGGTTCTGTTCCTCCATGACCTTGATTTGCTGTTGCAGACCTTCAACCTTTGCTCCAGCTTTAGCTTTATCAATCTGATTGATAGTATCCTTAACCTGTAATTCCTGTATTTGTTGTTGCGCTTCATCGATGAGTTGTTGTGCTTGTTCCTGGATTTGCTGGACTTGAGAAGCCATGGGATTATCAGGGAGATTCAATAGACGTTCAGGGTTCTTTTGCCCTGCGTCCATGTACATTTCTTTCAGAATCTCGATAGGATTGAGTAATGGCGCAAACAGCTCATTGGTCGAGGCGAAAGAAGTCACCATCGTGGTCTTCTCGGACCGTTCTTCTTCCCCTAGAATCCCTTTGGAGCCGACGACCTCGAAATGGACGTTCTTAGGTAATTCGTTCTTGGACTTTCTGTTAAAGTCCGGGGCGTCCATTTCCGGGTTGTAATAGCTGTAATTCTTGAGGTTCTTCTTATTAATTTCATGCTGCATATATAGAAAAGCGCGAAGGTTGTCCTCGAACTTGTCTATGAAGTCGATAGTCCTTATTTCACCACCCTGGGCGTCTTTGCGGACTTCAAAGGCGGTTTTCTCACCTCTGTCAGACGTTCCGCCGGCCCTGGGAGGATTGACACTTGTTCCGAGGTTAATCTGTCTTATTGCGAACTGCATTCCTTCAAAAGCGGCTGTGGGATCAGGAACCGTCCAAAAACTCACTGCGTCCTGTGGGTTTCTTGTAGCTCCATTCTTTGCCCCTGGTGCATAATCAGGCTCACCCCCTGGAAACTCCTTGGTGTCATAACTCATCGGTGGACGGTTATTCAGATCAACAGCATCGAGGAATCCATTTGCATTTGTGGAACCGACTTTCTGTGTTGGAGACTGCTTTATCAGCGGAGAGGTGTAGTATGGATCTCTGATGTCCATCCTTTCATAACCGCCATAGATAATGGGCGCAAAAGGTAGTTGAATCTCTCTGTGATAAATAACAATGCCGTTAGCGAGAATGGTCTTAGTATTGGGAAGGATAATGGTTCCATCCTGGCGTTCAAACTCAAGATCACCGTAGAACTTCATGATCTCGATATCGGTCGTGTCCCGAACGTCCTCTTTGCGTTTCTTCGGGATGTGTTTGAATTGAGACGGCATCCATCCGGGACCGACCATCATGTCTTTTACCTTTGATAAAGGCATGTACTCAATAATGATCATGGAACCACGGTAGAACTGATCCATGCCAATAATCGAGGCTGACATATCGGGGAAACAGTTCCACATCGAATGGGGTTGCCAGACTGGGGCTGAGATGTTTTCTATTCCACTATTCCCGTCTATCTTTGTCGCGTCGTATTCAATACATTCGGCTACATAAGACCCGTGATGGAAGGCTTCCTTTACGGAAAGGTCTATTCTGTTCTTAAAATTAAAGTCCCGATGCTGCTGGGTCATTAACGACCTCAAGTCACCATCGACAAATTTCTGTTCCTTGGCATCCGGGGGGGCCGGGCCTTGCTCATCGACCTGTGGAGGGAGTTCGACGTGACCTTCAAACCAGGAACGGTTATTCGGGAACACTAAACGGCGAAAATCGGCGCTCAAGACCTCTGAGGCGACCGAAAGTTCACCCAACTCGATGTTATTGTGCCAATCCTGTGGGTTTTTGTCGTTATACCGCGCAGTATCGGCTTCCATCGCGACTTGACGGTCGACCTCCTTCCATTGACGCTCGTGTTTTGTGCGCCAGGGGTTGTCTTTTCGTTTTTTATGCTCCTGTTTGATCGTTTCCTGGGCTTTTTCCCAATCTTTACGGGTAATTTTGCGCTTTTTGATGTCTACCAATTACTTAATCCCGCGACATGCTTCGGTTTTTGACGGATTCGAGGTTGAATAATGGCAAAACGTAGAGATTGAACGGCATAGCGTGTGGCAGACATCAGATCGTCTCGTAATTTCACGATTTGCCCGTCCTTTCGGTGATACATGCGTTTTTCCTCGAACCATGACTTACAAGTGCTGAAAACCTTGAACCGTCCTGTCTCCATGCGGTTCAACATTTCCATCACACCGACTTCGACTCCCTGACCCCCTTGCCCTTCGTCCTGACCCGGAGAGGGGGGATTAGAAAAACAGTCCATCCACATATTCATGTGGTAGTCGTCACGATATAAAGAGGCTAGAGGTTTCCCAGACTGCTTGTCTCTCATCATGCCGTCATGCGGCCAAACAATTGGAATCCATTGACCCCAACGATTAATGGCGTCGGCATGGACCGCCATCAAGGCTCTTTCCTCACGGTACTCGTTATACACGTAGACAGTATCGGTATCTCGGTCCCACGCTATCGCCACACCTGCAAAGGGGTGATCCCATCCAAAATCCACGCCGTTGACTCGTGGCCAGTGATAAGGAATTTCAATATCATTGACCATGATATCTTCATCCAACACAGGAAAGACAAGGCCGGACCCCATCTTGGGCACGCCTTTTGTCCGCATTTCCTGCTCATGCTTGGGAATCGTCTTTAAGTGTTCCGCCTGACGTTCCTTAGTCATATGTGGAGCATCGTCCCAAGTCGCCTCAATCAATGCCTGGGTGTCTTTCAGGTCGTTTACAAATCCGTGTACGACTTCCGTCACTCCGTCTTCAGGCGTGAAGGTCAGCATCAAGATACCATTGGTCGAAAAAACGGCTCTCAGATACTGAGACCAAATCTCGGCAGGAGGTTCCTCATCCGGCCATAACACCTCGAACTTGAGCCCCATGTGTTTCTTGGCACCCTGTTCGTAAGCCCTGAAAGAGACTTTCGACCATCCTCCTGTCCTGTGTTTGACAAGACAAGATTCATAAGCGTTCATGACACCGGGTTTTCTATACTTCTCACCGATACAATCTATCGGGATGGTCCCGGTTCCTATCGCATCAGGGTCTTTACAATCTCCAAAAAGCTCTGACTGGCCTAAGTCCCTGACTGTCTCGTTGGTGTTAGACCCGACCAACGCCCTGATTGGGAATTTGAAGATATGCCCTTCCCACCAATCAGGATACTGACCTGTCAAGTGATAAGCCATTTCCATGGCTCCACAAAACGTCTTACCGACCTGATTGGCGGCCATTAAGGCTCGTTGAGTGGCTAAAACCCCTTGCGGGTCGGATGGGATGGAAGCGCCTTTCTTCTTACGTCTGGCATGATGAAAGGCTTTCTGAAAGCTGTAAGGATCGTAATATTCTATTCGATGAGTCTTACGTCTTTTCTCTATATGCTGTAAGAGACGTGTGGCTTCCTCAATGGCCGACAATTTCAAGCTCCGGCAACGGGAAGATAAACTTCACACCTTGTTCCAACAACCTTTTCTCACGCTCGACAAACTCTTTCTTGAATGCCCAAGGCAACACAAGATAATAATCTGGCGGGTCTTCACGAGATGCCATTTCGGAAACTATCGGTATTCTGGTCCCTGGCGTGACTTTTCCTACCTTCTCAGGATTACGGTCGGCAGCCCATCTTATTTCATTGTATAACCCAATGAACTGAAGCAAGGTATTACCTTTCGTTGATGCGCCATAAATATCTATGGTGGCATTTGCATCTTTTAATTCAAGCAATTTTTGCTTTATTTGACGACGCGCCTTATAAGCATTCAACTTGAACGACTCAAAATCAAACATCCATTCACTCTTGATGATATCTGAAACACTGTCTTTAACAGGTCTGACGCCTTTATCGGCCCAGACCTGTAGAGAACCGCCGTTAATATCATTCAGCTCGGCATGAAAGACCGAGAATCCGGCTTCTGTCAGGATATTTCTTAACTGGTGGAGTCCGTAGTATTCAAGGTGTTCATGACATACACCGTCCCAAGCCCCTTTTAGTATGGCACCAAGATAAGCGACCTCGATAACGACTATTCCGTCTTTATCAAGAATGTCATAAAAATCCTTGGCAACATCGACAGGACTCGGCAAGTCATAAAACATCGCAATCGCGGTAATGACTTTGGCCTGTTCGCTTGAGACTCTACGGTAAGAACCGTAATTAAAGAAGTCGTTGACGATACGAAAACCATCTGCTTCTTTTGCTATCGGATCAAATCCGACACGAATGAATTTATCAGGCCAGAAACTTAAGAGCGTACCGTCATTACAGCCTATATCTAAAACGACATCAGAACGTAAGTTCAGGTTAACTTCAGTGCTCGCCCTATCGACAATCTCCTTCAAGTGGTCCCGCATGGTATGCGTAGTGCCACTTCGATAGCCGTAACCGTAATGATACAGATGTTTAGGGTCTACAGTCTGGGCTAACTGTACTAGCCCACAGGCCTCACAATGGACTAAGGTCAATGGAACTTTGGGTGGATCGGGTTCTCCGTACTTTGGAAATTGTCCGCTCAGATAGTGATCTCCGAAGTCGAGCAGGATTTTGAGCTGGCCTTCACAGATTCGGCAATGGTCTTGCGTAAGGTACTGACATCCAGATTCTGTTTCCAGTGATTGAAACATGCTTGGTCCTCGTAATGATAATTTTTGCCGTTGAACTCACGAATATAGATTTCATCGCGGGGGGCTTTACCGTTAGACCAGTGACAGTGCTCTAAAATCACGTCTTCACGGTAACGCAGTAAATCAAGTTCCTTTCCGATATGGTCCCAGACTGTATCGGTGTACAAATGGGTTAAACAAGGGAGCGTCCAGTAACCAACCGCTCTTAACAACTTTCCACCAATCACGGGGTGAGTGGCTGATTTCTCTCCTTGAAGAAGATCGTTAGGATAGGCGATTTCCCAATCTCCTGCCGTATAAGCCAGTTCCATGTCCCAATATTCTGTTCTCGGGATGGTGTCGTCACCGATGTAAGAATAAAAAACCTCATCGGGAAACTCCTTAAAGGCTTCTCGCATGGCCCCGCCCATCTTGACTTGAGGGCCGATATGAGTGATCCAAGTATCGGGGAAGACAAGTTTCAGATAATCATTTAGTCTTGGATCGTTCTCATCCAAGCGGATCATCATCTTCACGTAGGCATGGGTCTTGTCATACGCATCTATCAAACGCTGAAGATTATGAGGGCGACTTCTTGAGGGACATAAAAACATCAGTGAATAATGTCCTTGTCAGGTAATACAAGATTCTTGTGCTGCTGAATGACTTTCTTGACGTTCTTACGCCAGATCGCCCCGTTAGCGGATTTCGGGCCCTCGGAAGTCAGGCCTCTGCGGTTAATGAAGAAGATCCTGTCTGACTTGATGCAGGAGTAACTTTTCCACAGCCTCAAGTAGTATTCAAAGTCTTCACCGGCGTCCATGTTGGTATCGAACGGGTTATCGATCGCGATCTCGGTACGAACAAAATGACCCATCTGTAAGGTCAGGTAAGGATCGTAATTGAGAACGTCAGTAATCGAATCGACCGGGACTTGCTCTACCCGTCTCCTGGCAAAGTTTTCTCCAGGCTTGACATCGTAAATCTGACCCCAAACAGCGTCGTAATTCACATATTCTTCCATTGCTTCAAGAGCGTGTTCCAGCATGAGGTCGTCAGCGTCAAGGAAAAATATCCAGTTGGCACCGGCTTCCTGGGCTTCCAGGACACCCATGTTCCTGGAAAGCGAGCGTCCAAACTCTCCGTCAGGGTCTTCCATGCGGATGAACTGAACGTCATCAAACGGGCCTTGAGAGTGGGCACAGGCTTGGGCAACTGATCCCAGGGCTTCTTTGGCCAGATCGGTATGCCCGGGGCCGACAGGGGTTATCACCGCTAATTTCATAGCTTCATCCAGTGGGCTTTTTCAAGAATCATGTATTCTTTACCTGAAATCTCTTGGGTGGCTCTTGGTACAAGACGTAATTTCCTCACGATCTCCACCATTTGAGGATCGGTCTTGTCATAAATCAGGATGGACTCACCCAGTTTTTCGGCGAGATACACCCTGTTTTCGGGGTTGCGCGGTCTTCCAGCCATCTAAGCTCCTATGGATGTTCACAGATTTGTACCAGGGACAGACCCTCCCGAAAGACCAGTCCAAGCGGTCCTGAGTGTCCTCAAAGCCCTCTAACCATGGAAGGAGGACCACATCACAAGGCACTCCAAGGGCACCGGCCACATGGACCACGGTCATCGGGAGGGAGACAACACGGTCTAAAGCAGCGATCAGGTTGATCTGGTCGGCAAAGTCTTTAATCGGATCCAGGGGAGGTACGATCACGTCTTCTGGGGGGTCGAAATCTCCATACTGGAGAGAAATCAGCACTCCATGCAGTTGTTCAAATGATTCTAGCGACAATCTTCCCTGCCGTGCCTGCCAAGCCACTCCGATAAACGGTCTAGATCCTTGCTCATCGAGCCACTTTCTCCAAAATCCCACTCTGGCAGAATCGGGTTTGAGATAGGGCAAGCCTGGGAAATGTACCAAGGACCGTCTAAAAAAACGTGGAATATCTCCAAGGGCTGCGATAAATCCCCCTCGATGAACGTCGAGATCTCTCCTTGGCAGGCATTGAATACGGAAAGAGCGTTCAAATACGGATATAAGCCGATCCTGGCATTCCAGCACAACATTGTCATGGCCTAACCTCACGATCATTTCCGGGATACAGGAGGCGTAGGCGATTTCATCACCTAAGCCTTGTTCTCCAAGGATAGTTACTTTGTCATGCTCTCCCCTCCAACGAGGGAGATCAAGCGCCATCAGGGACTTCGACCACTCAGAGCGAAACTCCCAGCCATCCCAGTTACTGAAGTCGCCGTTCATGGCACGGGCATTGAACAGCTTGTACCGCATCTCTGGGTCAAGGTTCTCAAAGGAAAGCTGGCCTCTCTTAGCGAGCTTACGGAGCTTTCTTTTCAGAATCCTGGCCTGGAGCGGACTACAGTCACCCCGGTCTACAACAAGCTCTAAGGCGGTTAGATCAACGTTTCCCACTTTTCCTGAATTCTTTCGCTACTTTCATAGGAGGGCACTCACCTTTTGCCTTCTTACGGCCTTTTGGTGTGCTGCACATCGCCATGAAACGCTGCTGTTTCTTAGTCTTGGCTGGCATGTATCCACCCCGTGGAAGATGTTAACTAAGTGATTGATAACAAAGGTTGATAAGAATATTAGAGATTGGTGATGTTTGCACAATATTTAATCAAAAACCTTAGTGAAACAAGGGACCGATAGACCTCGAAAAATGTTCGGATGGGACTACTGAGCCGATCCCGCCCACCAGCGCCCCTGGGGGGTCCATGTGTATCCAGGATCTGCACCAGCTCAGGATTAGCCATGTAATGGCCTGTGATCCTGTCTAAGCGATCCTTTCATATGACCGGAGCTAGACTGTCATATCACCCTATTGCTGCGCTTACATGTGCTCTCATGCTGGCATCATGTGAATCCAGGGTTAGCACTCGCTAATCATGCGCCCTCGTGGTGCACATAATTTGACATAAGACTAGATACGCGAAGTAGCAGGCCCATACCTAGTGCAGCATAAGCTATGGCTGATGGATTAGCCTGATATCATCAGGTGATTGCGTGTGATCTGGGAAAAGAGAGAGGGAGCGGGAGACTACTGTTTCCTGCTCTTACGCATCCTCTTTAACCTTTTCCGTGCCTCTCGCCTATGCCAGCCTCGCACAGTTCTTAGATCCTCTACAGCTGTATCCATTAGTGTCTGCCAGTATTGTCTATCCTCGTAAGACTTTGCATTGTCTCGATTAGCTTGGACTGTCTTGCAAACCTCTATGAAATGGCCTATTTGTGTAGTCATTCCTGTTTCCCCGTACTATCCCAGCTTTTCATCCCTTCCCTTGCTTGTTCCAGCTCTATATACATTTCTCTGCCAGATTTGCGCCATGTAACCACATTCCCTGGATTGTATGGATTACGCCCTAGAAAGCGTATAACAGTCTGTCTGGCGTGCTCATGTATGAACCATGCATCCATAGGATGTTTATGCTCATGTAATGTCAAACTTTCCTTGGCTTTTGCTAGCAGTTCTTTCATTGTTCCCCCTAGCAAATCTATCATTGCTCGCTCTTGTTGTCATGTAAGTGACCACTAACATCATCTGTAAGTGAGTACTCACTAACCTTACGATAGTCTGTTGATTCAATGGGCTGTTTCTTCCCCAATGGAAGGAAATGCTCTGCCAGTATCCTTGTCAGCTCTGGGTTTCTGTTGGCTAGATCGACTAGCTGGGCCTTTGCCTCGGATTCAGTCATGCCGGCATTAGCATCCCATACCACTTGCTCAATGCTCTGTAGGCTTGGTAAGGCTTTATCAATGAGCACGGTCGCTGCCTTTACCTGTGTTGTAGTCATTTTTACAGGGTTCCCGCCACTATCTTTCTCATCCAGGGCATGTAATGTGAGTCTGCGCAGTAAGTCACCAACACGGATCTTTTCCCTAGTCCTTTCTGGCCAGGGTTTTCTGTCACCTGCCACTATTCCAACCCTAATCTGCGTAGTTCATCCCTGCTCTTGTCCCGTAGCTTCTGGGCCTTGTTCGGGACTGGATGAGCCTTTGCGATAGCATCTGTTTTCTTCTTTGCTGCCGCTGCTCTCTCTTTGGCTGTTTTAGGCATAGATTTGTCCTATTGTGTATTGAGTTGTGATTGATAAATATTATGACCTTTCGTCTGGTATATTTGATTATCCTACATATAGGTGTATACTCATGTGTATAGTAACCAACCGGGGATAAAGACAATGACGTTTATTACAATAGCGCATTACAACGGCAAGCGAGTTTTCATTATTCGCACTGATGCAAATTCAGCACCTTACTGCTTGCTTAAAGCACCTTGGGATATCAATTAACCAACCGGGGGAATGACCATGAAATATACATACAATCTCAATTATGCGGCTCACGTTGATGGACCAACCGAGATAGTGACTATCCCGGATCAGGCGGCTCGGGATCAAGCAGCCTATGACGGCAAGCCAATCCCGGTCATGCAGCGCGACGGTAATATAGTAACAGCTAAGCTGGATGGTGAGGCATATGGGTTATACACGACAGGCACTGGCGACCCAGTAGTATCCATCTCAGATTAACAGCTAATTCCCTCTGCCTCTGTTCACGCGGAGGCCTTGGGAACTAAACTGACGGGGGAATGAGTTATGACAGAATTTGCAAAATTCACTGATCAAGAAAGCAAAGCCGTGCAGATCATTATTGCCAGAGCAAATAGGATGGCCAAGCGCATGGATCAACCGCTAGATAGATTCTCTTTGAGAATGGATCTAGCAGCGGTTCATCTACATACGCCTATCAATTTCATGGGCTTGCTATCAGCGCCAGACTTTGATTTTGGCCATGATGTATTTGGCATTATGCGGCACATTGACCGCGAAACTGGTCAGCTTATGGATTTCTTTCTTCCGCGATGTGCGAGCAATAGCTGATGATCACCCTACCCACATACACCTGCAAACGCTGCGGCCATGTCTGGATACCGCGCAAAGAGAAGCCCGAGACGTGCGCTAATCCTAAGTGTCGCTCGCCTTATTGGGATAAAGAGAGGATAAGGAAATGAATAAATTTAAGCTAAGATATATGGATTATTTCCCAAATATCCTTGCCTATTGTATTGCTGCCGATGGCTGTCAAGGCGGTACTATCCATCAATATGTGCCTAGACTTTCTGTAGGTGGTCCGGCAAAAGGCCACAGGTATGGGGTACGCCCGGTAGTCCAGATATATCTAAACAATAAACCGGTAGATAGGGCATGGGCGCAAATGAAGTTATCAGACCTAGAGGACTAACCCATGTACACACCAAACCTACAAACTGATTACCGCCAGTATCTCCTGGACTGTGCGCGTTATCACCTGGATGCCCTATCCTTTCCTGACTGGCTCACACGGCGCACTGATGAACGGCTGTATGAGGATAGGGCATTTAAACAGCAACCTGATGCATTCAAAAAGGTAAATCTCAGCTAATCCCCCTAGCCCGGTCAGAGCGGGCTTTGAGGACTAAACTGATAAGGGGGTTATTATGAACGATCAAGATTATGAATTAGGCATCGACTGGGAGAGTGATTACGTAATTTATAGCTGCCGTGCCTACACACGTTTTACTGGTGGTTATAATTGCCGGCAAGTAGGCCAGTTTGCTGAATATGACGAAATGCTAGCCGCTATTCGCGAGGACATGAACCGCGAGCAATTCTGGCCTAATGTTTGGTATGTCAATGACCATGGCAATACTGATCTATTGCGTCTTGTCGATAAAGACGGGGTAATGGATTCTGAGATTGTCCAATCATGGGTTTAGTTTCTTACTCCCTATCCCTCACAAGGGGATAGTGGGGAATAAACTGTAAACACGGGGGATATACCTATGAGAACGCAACAGACACAATCTAACACAGTACCAGCGCCAGTCTTTGCATTATGGCGTGAAGTAGCAGAGCTTGACCTGTCAACACGAGATATCGTGGAGCAAATGCTAGCCGAAGAAACCGATTTTGAAATCGATAGTTATCGGTTTATTCGCAAGGGCTATATTGACGATATCCTGGAAGAAGAACTGGGCAGCGATGAATATACGCTTGGATGTTTCAATGCCTGGTTCCTAGCTGATGTCCTTGATATCGACCTGGACGTGATTGAAGCAATGCAAAAAGCGGAAGCCTTTGAAGCGATCGGCAAACTTGTTGTCAGCATGAACAGACTATCGGATCTAGCTAAGGCTTATGCCAGCGCGGACGGATACGGCCATCATTTCAGCTCATACGATCACAGTGAGCAGGAAATCGGCGAGTACTACGTATTCCGTAACTAACCCACAACACGCCAAGGACGGCACTTGGAAGGTCTTATGCTTGAACTATTGCTGATGCTCGCCGGTATCGTGATCGTGGCCTATGCAATATGGGCCATAATCATGCTGGTTATTCTGGGAAATATGCCTTGAAAACTGCTCTTATATGGGGGAATTTGAGGATAAAATCCCAACATAGAAATTAAGGCATAATTCCCTGCCATTGTCAAGAAATGCTTTTATATAAGGCTCTTATATGACGAATATAGGATTTCTGAAGGGCGTTCTTCGCTATCGCCACGTAGCGATTTGACCATGCACGACACATTACCGATACCCTCCTTATCCAGGCTGGCAATACTATCCAGGCATTTATCACGCTTTCCCTGCCAATCCCTAACAAAATGGTCGGGGTGTGTTTTCATGGTCCGTGTATATACTTGCACCGGGAGGGGCTTTTGTCTCAATATCCTTAGCCTGTAATCATCCACTGAGACCTCACACAGGGCTCTGTAACGCGATATTTTATTTGCTCTTATATGGCCTCTAAAGAATTGATCGAATAGCTCACAGGCGATCTCAGAGCGGTCCTGGGCGTGTTCTGCTATATCGTAGGCAAAATATAACCAGGATTGGACAAGTGGTCTTTGGTCCCGGATCGCCGCCAGTATATACCCTGCCTCTAACTGGTCCTGTATTCTAGCATTATTATTGTGTGTATTGGATTTCTGGACCCGGCAATGGAGTTTTATATGCTCCAACATGCCCATGTCCGAGCGATTGAGCCAGCCCCCGGCTAGGGCATCGTGGATGGCTTGGCGTGTGCTGGTCCAGATCATACCTTCAATATCCCCTGCTCTAACCGTCGATAGATTGTGCGTACCATGGCACGTGTTGAGTACCAGTTCTTTTCGTTATCATCCTGGAACGATGAATTATACCAATCCTCACACCCCTGACACCCATCGAATCCCGCGAAGTCATGCGCTTTCAATCCTTTGCCTTTACCTGCAAACGATTCATTCAAATGCCGGAAGCAAGTTTCCTCATCCTTGTACGTACACCATGGGCTGTTCATGGTGCAGGGCTGATCGAAAGCAGCACGCTTGTATGCTTCTGAGCGCCAGCAGGGTTTTTTTTGGAGGTTCATTTTTTATAAGCTGCAATATGCAGTTCAGCAAAATCAAGAATACCAAATATGATTCCAGCAAGCATAACAAGTATTCCACTGTAACTCTCATATGCTATTGGATCTATAGCATTTGCTATAATCAAGCTACTTATTAAAATAGATAACCTCATACATTCCCCCGCTTATAGGATGCGTTCATATTGCCTATATTGAATTAGCCGTATCTTTCATATCTTCTTTTAGTCTTTCTATCGCTTCCTCTTGCGTAGCTCCTCTGCCTATACAATAATTATCAAGAAACTCTGGATGAAACGGGTCATAGTTACATGCCTTAAACCCCCATTCATCCATTTGAGTTGATCCCATTAATGCTATTCCGCATCTTGCCTCATAGATATCATTACCACCTTGAGTCTTACGCAATTTGACATGCACGTCCGTTGTCCCTGCTACGCCAATATGGTCACACTTGAAAACAGTTATTTCCTTTTCCATTAGTTCCCCCAACGAAATACAAAGAATCCAAAATCTAAGTATCCTTTCATTAAACGCCATTTAAACCATAGTTTTTTATGTTTCCAAATACGAAGCCATAAACCATTATCTAAATGTTTACCCCATCTTATAATAGCTCCACTATTGCCTTCATCTGGTCCGATTTTCATACATTTCCCCTCTTATAGGATACGTTCATAGACCTGCTGCCGTTTTGTGTTTCCATTTATAAAATTTATCACATAACTTTCCCCATCTTATTGCTGCATCCTGATCATAATCGAGTGCTTTACGTGTGCTTACAGCACAGGCTGACTTAATAGATTTGGCCGCAAAGTATGGAGTCAGTCGTTCCATTGTGATAGGCGAATTATCCTTCAAAAAAATATGCCATTCAGTATCTTCCGCTGCATCCAATGCTTGCCGACACAATTCCCCTATAGGTCTATCGGCATAAGGCTTTTCTTGTTTCTCTGGTTCCCCGCTATCCTGGATCTTGACCATGGTTAGATGGAATACGGTTCCTTTGAGTCCTCTGAATTTCTCCAAGTCCTCTGGATGTATTTGAAACTTCAACCATGCGCCACTACTATCAGACTCACCATAGCCCATAAGCTGGCTTTCGTCTGACCAGTATACTAGAGATTCTGGGTTATCCATTATGTGTCCTCACATCATCCACCCTTGTTCTACAATCCATAAAGCATCCTTAACATTATCTGCCCATCCTGCCACACCTAAATTACCGTTTATTTTATCAATCATAGCCTGTTGTTCTTTGGTAGGCTCATTCCCTGGTGTTTTTACTTCGATAGAGAATAATCGCCCATCTTTGAGTTGGCCCAGAATATCCAACAATATGTCATCCTTGCCAATCGGCTTGATTCTGATAGCACCACCCTTCCAGCCCTTCACCAGCCCGGAAGTAGTAATATAAGCCCAGACAACAAAAGGAAATTTATCCAGTTGTTCCAGAATCTCGCGTTGCAGCTTGCTTTCTTCACTAGCCATGATTTCTGTCGGCGCGTTTAGGCATTATTTATCCCCATTGTTCCGCCATAGCATCAGCAATACCTTGATATGTGCGGCTTCTTTCTTTTGCTCTGTCTTTTCCTGGCGACATTTTCCACACCCTCCCCTCTCTACCCTCAACAATATTTGTAGGATATAGTTTTGGCAATCCTTTTAACCATAAACACGTTGCCTTTGTCTCTCCATGGCCAAACTGCCAAGGTTGGATAATTTGATCAGGCTTTCTTATTTTTGTGCTGATAATACTGATTGGATTTTCCAAGGATATTTTATCAATATTAGCATCTAGCAATAACTCAACAAACTCCAGAGCTTCTTTCTGTTCTTTCTTTTTATCCTTAAACCATCTAGCTCCACTCACTGCAAGATGAGTACAAGGAGGATGTGCAATCATCATGTCCCATTTATCACATAAAATATTCCGCACATCTCCTGTATAGTGCTTTCCTCCTTTCTCGGAAGGCAACAAGTCACAACTAATGGCATCATGCCCTCTCTCAATAAATGCTTGTCGGACTATACCGGAAAATTCACAAGCTATGAGAATACGCATCACCCACCCCCCATCGCCGTCTCTAACTCCCTCACGTATTTCTTGTATTCCCGATAGGTCTTGAATATTGGGCCGGGGTTCTTTAGCTTGCATGTGACATGCATTCGCCCATATCTGTCAGGCCAAGAATGAAATAAATGGTCTTTATCCAGACAGGATTGAATGGCGATGTGGTCATTGTCTATCTGTGACAAGGCCATTTTATATTCGTTGACAGTCTGTGTGTGCCATGTCAGCCAGCCGACATTTGAGGCTAGCAATAGGAAAAGACAGAGCGCGGTCCAGCCGTTAATGGTTAGGGTTTTCATTCTCTTCCTTTAGTTCCGGCATAACTAGCATACTATGAATTTCATAGCCTTCATCTTTAATATCATTTTCCCATTCTGTTGATGGTACGCAAACAATGAAAAATCTAAACGGATTTCTCTCTGTATGAGTGCATAAATAAAAAGCACCTTGAGTATCAGGAAAAGCTAGTTCTGCACCAAATCCAGAAAGTGCTCGATTAATATCAATACTAAAATTAATATCGCTAGTTTCTATTTCTATAGAACCATTTTTTGAACATATATTCATATCTGACACCTTATCGGGACATCACGGTAAGTCTTGGCTTGTGGGTTTACAGATCCGCGAGCCATGCCGTCATCAATCTTCTTACAGATTGCGTCGAATAGCTTAGCATCTTTTTTGTATAGATGGATTTCTGGCAAAGGCTGCTCCTTCCAGGTCTTCCACTTGTGGATATATTCATCTAGCATGTCCAGAACAGCTTGTTCCTTCTTGGTCATCTTAACCTTTGCCATCTTCCGCCTCTTTTAATACCTTACAGATAAAATTACGCTCCCCCTGTGTCTTCACTATTAACTCTTGATAAGCACTAACAATAGAGGCCAAACGCATACGATCTTTTTCGAGACTATCCCAATTTCCATATCTTAAACGCCATTCAATATCGCCTTGGCTATAGGCTGGCCATGTCATATCGGAACCAACTTTTTTCCAATATTTACTTATCATCTTCCGCCTCTTTCGCGCATTTCATTGAACAATAATGCTTTTCATATCTTACACACCATCCTAGTTTATTCATTGCCTCAAGGCGATATAGAAAATCTGATTCCTCATCACAAAAATTCAGGTAAGGAATTAAAATTTCCTTCCCGCAATTATTATCACATATCACCTTTATATATTCGAGAGGCTCAAATATCATCACACGTCACCGGCACTATGACATCATGGATCATGACTTCATTTCCCTCAATTTTTTTTGCAAATATTCATTTCTTCTTTTTAGTCTCTTAATGCCCTTATTTGCATTTTGTACTTCTTTGAGCATTCTGAAATACTCAACTTGATAAAGATTCGCCAATGTTCGTCTGTTTGGTGGAAGATCCCTGTCAGTTATATTATGAACATCAATGATCATGATTTGGGTTCCCCAATCTTAGAAGCAATTTCCTTTATCTGGTCAAATGATATTGTCAAATAGACACTTCCCCATCTATCGTCACAAACAAAAATATCGACTTCTTTTCCCTCATAGTCGATGTCAATATCGGTTTCCTCGGCTTCATGCCATGTACTCATGGCTTGGGTTCCTTGCGGGTGTTCCAGAGCATAATTGCACTTGCCTTGGCTTCTAAAAAAGAGTCCCCATATATTTTTCCAGAAACATGGGGCCGCACAGGACAATCTTCATTGTCACATACAACCGAACATCGACGTGTTTTTACGCCACGAACATAGTTGAATTTTGGCTTCACATCACACCATGGACAAGAAATAGGTTCTTCACTCATCTATCCGCTCCAGCACTAGGCGGTATTTTGGGCCACCCATACCAAGCAATATATCAGGTATCTTCAGCATAACTGGAGGACTACCTTCAGGATTCTTATGCATTTGTATGTTATCTTTTCCTTGCCCTCTGCTCCAAGGATACCCTTCCCCCAACACATACCTTGATTTAAATTTACCGGTCATACATCACCCTTAAGATGTGGATCTTGCGCTAATAAATATATTAATCTTGATAGCGCTTCTATAATTTCGTCCTTTCCATGTGGTTGATTTATTCTCACAGCATGATGACGATCATTAGACCAGTCAACTCTAATAGTTCTTTCCACATCTTCTTCTTTGACAAATTCATTGATCCATATATTTTCAAGTTTAGCGCTCATCTCATTACCTCATCTGGCTCCGGGGTGAGGAATCGAACCTCGTCTAACCATCCGGAATCGAACCGTTGCAATACAGCGTCCTGTACTGTCTGACCACAGACCCCCAGAATAACTGGCGGCAATCTTGAGGGGGCCGGGTCCGGCTACTCGCTTTGCGTGTCTCCGAATATAACGGGTATAACGCTGGCACTTGCTAGCAGTGGCGAGAGTACCCCATCCTCTATGTCTATCCACAGTGCCCCTCAAGATCACCATTGATCGTGCCCTGATTAGATAGGCCGGGCCAGCCGCTTGATCGTCGTCTAATCTCAACAACTTTCATCCAAGTCCGGTAATACTTTTCATTCACAATTATATATCTCTAAATATTTTAGCTTCTGTGTGATTTGCTAATCAGGGGCTTTTAAACCTTCACCCCGCATCATTCTCACCTCCTCTAGCAATTTCCCCTATTTCGGCGGTAGGGTATTCGCCATAGTTACCTGGAGGGCATGGGGTTGTTGCTTGCGCATCGGTCATTTCTTCACCCATATAGCCCACAAACTACAGTTCGGACACTTCACCTGCTTATGCGTCTTGCTTTTCTTTTCTGCCCATTCATGCCATGCAATATATCCAGTCGGGCATTTTGTGTGCTTGCATTTGCTAATCTTGCCTCCAAAACTGGTGCCTGTCTCTCCAGGCTGTCCCCTCTGCTTATCGGCATCCCGGTTGCAAGGGCGGGAGCCCTGGACCACGGTCGTCATGGGAGACTCATCCCTACCGTGCCTATGCTCTGGAGAGCATGGGGTTGTTGGCCTACATGCTGGACGGTGTATAGGCGCACCGCATCAACCACTCTGCAACAACCCCTGCCCATTACTCTTTATCCTCCACCTG
>Ga0209633_10001622_pt1 | contig 22724 bp, 16 predicted proteins | sample Cruoilmetagenom1_FD_187290 | JGI IMG/M metagenome (GOLD analysis project Ga0209633, IMG submission 187290) | Oil polluted marine microbial communities from Coal Oil Point, Santa Barbara, California, USA - Sample 1 (SPAdes) (version 2) | ecosystem: Environmental > Aquatic > Marine > Oil seeps ...
TTAGTGCTAATGATGGAACTCCTATCAATATTACGGTAACTAGTAATGATGGTTTTGTTGGATTGACACGTTTTCAAATGTATACTTTGGATCTTACATCGATAGATGCAACTGCAGCTACGGCATTGGATAATTATCAGATTCAAAGTAATGCCATCTCTGCTCAAGATATAAGCACACTTACAAATGTTACATTTTTCAGAGCAACAGACAATGCAATAACCTCAATGGATATTACCAACAATGCCTTGTTGAACCGATTAGAGTTAGCTAATAATAACTTGACTTCAACAAATTTGGATGCTATTGTGAATCAATTAGATGCCTTTGGTCTAACAGATGGTATTTTGACAATAGCCGGAAACCAAGGATTGACCTTGGCGGCACAACCAGGTTATGACAATTTAATTGCAAAGAACTGGATAATCGATGTACCTGCACCTGGTCCACCAGTTATAGCTACCATGACAATGATTACTACTTCCGTAAGTTCGACTTGGTCACCGAGAAGTGTAACAAATACAGGTAATGCCTTTGTTTGGGAAGCTAGCAATGCTTTGATTGGAACTTTGACACAAACAAGTAATGATCCAACCTTTGACTTTAGTGCAAATGATGGAACTCCTATCAATATCACTGTAACAAGTAATGATGGTTTCATTGGATTGACTCTTTTTCAAATGTATTCTCTGAATCTTGTCACAATAGACGGAACTGCAGCTATTGCATTGGATAATTATCATATTCAAAGCAATGCACTGTCTTCTCAAGATATCAGTACATTAACGAACTTAACATTTTTCAGGGCAACAGACAATTCAATTGCGGCTATTGATATTGCCAATAATTCTTTATTGACGCGATTGGAGTTAGCCAATAATAACTTGACTTCTACTAATTTAGATGCAATTATAAATCAATTAGATGCCTTTGGCCTAACAGATGGTATTTTAACAATAGCTGGTAACCAGGGATTAACCGGGGCAGCACAACCTAGTTATGATAATTTGATTGCAAAGAACTGGATAATTGATGAAAGTGCACCAGGTCCAATTATTAATGTCATTGGAAATGGAATATCGATAGTTAATGGGGACAACACTCCAGACATTTCAGATGATACAGACTTCGGTCCGGTCGCTAACAATACGTCAAAAGCAAATACTTTTACTATACAGAATGATGGTTTCGCGGACTTAATAGTATCTAATATTTCGCTACCATTTCCAAGTTCAAATGAATTTCAGCTTGATAATCTCCCTTCCTTTCCAGTAACTATAGCTCCTGGAGCTAATATTCAATTTGATGTTATCTTTTTTCCAACATTAACTGGAAATTATGGAGCTTTCGTTAAAATAGATCATAATGAGGATATTCAAAATCCTTTTCAATATACTTTAGCTGGCCAGGGAGCCGATGTTGTAGTTGGAGGGAACATTATGATAAGCCAATATTATAATGGTTTTAATGTTAATGATAAATGGATCGAAGTAAAAAATATATCTGGGAACATTCTTGACCCCGTAAATATACAGTATTACTTGGCTATGTACGATGAAAGTGATATTCCTAATATTTCTATTCAAGCACCAACACAGAGTATAGCTATTCCTTTGATGCAAGTTGATGAAGTATTATTGTACCGCAATCCTAACAATCCAGCTTTGCCAAGTGGGTCTAACATAGGTGGAGCTACTCAGATTTCAACGGATGTTTGTACTTTTGCTGATGGTGATGATGTGATATTAATATCAACAACCAATGATGGGACATGTTATTCTAATAGACAAGATATTATTGGGACAGTGAATGGTTCAACATGGGGAGATGACAGTTGCTATATTAAAGGCGGTTGTGCATCGGAGTCCCCTCATGCAGATTATTCTGAAGCAGATTGGATTAGAGTTTTATTAGATGATGTAGATAATGCGGCTACGAATAAAAATGTGGCATTAGGAACTCAAGTAGTAGGTCCAACAGAATTTGATGGTACTTCATGGTCAAATTTGGAACCTGATCAATCGAGAGAAGTTATATTTACGCAATCCTTTTCCGGTGCGAATCAAACTATTGAAGCATGTAATATTACGATAAATAATGGCGTGAATATTGTTTTTGATTCTAATGGAGCAAGTAAAAATAGTATAGTAGATTATGGTGATCTAACTGTAAACGGCTCATTAGTTATAGGAGATACGGAGTCACTTGTAACCTATGATGCTAATGCTAATTTAGGCATTATTACAAAAATTGAAAAATCTACTCCTCTAAATGATATTCATGATAATACTTATTGGTCAGCACCAATTTCGGGTGCACAAATCAGTACAGTATTTGTAGGTGTGGACCAAAGTAGGATATTTGAATTAAAGCCCGCAGATGTTAATCCGATATGGGCTGGCACTATATATGAAAATTGGTGGGTTGCTAGTGGATCTATGGCCGAGGCAAGAGGTTACTCAGCAGAAGGTAGTTCTACAGGTGTACAAACACTAACCTTTACAGGAGTTCCAAATAATGGTTTTTATTCTCGAGATATGTATTATAAAGGAAGTCCGGATGTTGGTGCTGAAAGTGATAATTTTAATTTTATAGGTAATCCATATCCAACGGCTATTGATATTCAATTGTTTTTGTTGAGCAATGATGCTGCCAATGAAATAAATTTATGGACTCATGCTACCCCTCTTTCCGGAGGCATATATAACCCGGATGATTATGTCACTTATAATTTGTCAGGTGGTTCTTCACCAGGAGTTACAAAAAACATTGGTTCTTCACAAGGTTTTATGATTCGTTCCTTAGAAAGTGGGTCAGTAATATTTAATAATACGTATAAATTAGTAGATCAGAATGATCAATTTTATAAATCTGGTTCAAGTAAAAAAAATGTTTCGTACGATAAAGAGGAAAATGATAGATTCTGGGTTAGGATGACTGATGCTAGTGGCATTGAAGATGATATATTAATTGCTTTTAATGATGAATCAACGGACGGTCTGGATGTAAGGTACGATTCATACTATATTAATTTCACAAAAAATATTAATTTTTACTCTCAAATAAATAATGAGAAAATGACAATTCAAGGATTAGGTTCCTTTAGTGATGATAAAATAATTTCATTAGGCTTTGATACAAAAATTGAAGCTAGTTTAAAAGTTAGTATACCAAAAGTAGAAGGTGTTTTAAAAGGAGTTGAAATTTACCTTGTTGATAATTTGTTAAACATTACTCATGATTTGAAGAGTTCTGATTATGATTTTGAGCAAACAACTACAGGGGAGTTTTTAAATAGATTTGAATTACAGTTTGTTGCGGCTGGAGCAGTATTAGGGGTTGATGATATTATTGGTAAGGATGATTTTATTATCTCTAGTCAAAACAATTCGTTGAAAATTAGATCTAGTAAAACTGTGGAATGGATTAGTGTATATGATATTTTGGGTAGAAAGTTAATAGATAGAAATCCGAATGCTACTACCTTTGATTTAAATACCGGAAGTGTGAAGCAAGGAACGGTTTTATTAATTCAAGCCACACTGGAAGGTGGAGCCATGGTTAGCCGAAAAACAATTAAGTACTAACTAATTGTTTGACATATATTATTAAAAAGCATCGCTTCAAGCGATGCTTTTTAATTTCCTATCAAGATAAAACTTATTATAATTTTTAGGCATTTGAGCATTTAGTTATATTTTTTTGACGGATAAATTGTTATGCCATATTTAGGTTTTGGTGCTCCAAAAAGATGGTATTTTAGTTTTACAATCAATTTTATCTAAAAATGATTAACTTGTTAAAAAAAAATAAGTACCATGCCAATATTTATGGACCGTCACGATATACCGCAAGGGGTAACAGCAAAACACGTTGCTGAGATGCATCAAGAGGATTTAAAAGTTCAGCATCTCTATGGATGCAAGGGCATGACCTATTGGTGCGATGATAAAAGAATGACTGCTTTTTGCTTAATTGAAGCACCTAATAAAGAAGCCTTACAAGAGATGCACGATCATGCGCATGGTGATGTACCACATAGTATCATTGAGGTAAATCAGAATATTGTGGAGTCTTTCTTGGGAAGAATTGAAGATCCGGAAAAAGTAAAAAGTTCAGAATTACCTGTTATTGATGAAACTGCTTTCAGATTTATAATGGTAACAAGGTTAAAATGTTTAAAACTCAATAATAACACTTCTGAGCTTCAAAAAATAGAGCAACAAAATTTTAATCAATCAGTTATTGGAATTGTTGATGATTATAAGGGAAGGGTTGTACAGAGTAATACGGAATGTTTTTTGGCTTCGTTTACTTCTGTTTCAGAAGCCGTTGAATGTTCTTTAAAAGTTCAATCTAAATTTAGTCAATATACGGACAAGGGTCAATTTGAACATTCAATTTTACAAATTGGATTGAGTGCCGGAGTTCCTGTGACAAAAAAGGACTCCATATTTGAAGATGCAATTAAATCTGCTGAAAGGATGTGCAATGTTGTCAAAGGAGAGATTGTAGTTTCATCGGAAATTAAAGAACTCTACAAAAGTGAAAATTTAAATGTCTTTGTTGATTCTAATTTTATTAATACCCTACATCCCTCCGATGAAAGATTCCTGAATGTTTTGATGGATTGTACGGAAGAAGTTTGGAATAACACCGACATGAATGTTGATAAATTTAGTAAACAATTAGGCTACAGCAAATCTCAGTTATATAGAAAAATGATTTCTATAACAGGAAAATCTCCTAACACTTTTTTAAAGGAATATAGGTTGAATAAAGCGTTGAATCTATTAAATAAGCAACTTGGTAATATTTCGGAAGTAGCGTTTGAAACAGGATTTAATAGTCCGGCATACTTTTCTAAATGCTTTTCTGAGGTTTTCGGCGTACTGCCATCAAATTATGCGAAACGAACTATAATAAATTCCTAATTATCTGGAATTTTAATCCTTTTTATCTTCTAAATACTCAGAAATACAGATTGTTATAACTATTCTTTACGGAACAATTTGTTTTTAGATGAATAAAAACTGATTTTAGTTTATCAATGAACTAAAATTACTATTTTTTGAATGAAAATTATAGTGTATTTTTATTTAGTCTAATTAATTTTGAGTTATTAATCTAAAATCAAAAACTTATGTCAAATATTGTAAAAGACTTAAATAGTACCAAAATTGAAGAATTTGCTGCGCAATTAAGAGGAGAAATCACACTTCCAGGTGAGGCCAATTACGATGAAGCTCGTAAAGTATATAATGGAATGATAAATAAACGCCCGGGTATGTTGGTTAAATGTGTTGATGTTGCGGATGTTATTAGCGCAGTTAATTTCGGGAGAGAAAATAATTTATTAGTTGCAGTCAGAGGAGGAGGACATAACGGTGGAGGTTTAGGTATATGCGATGATGGTTTGGTTATTGATATGTCTGGAATTAAATTTATACGTGTGGATGTTGCTTCAAAAACTGTTAGGGTTGGGGGTGGAAATGTTTGGGGTGAAGTAGATCACGCAACACACCCATTTGGTTTAGCAGTACCAGCGGGAATTATTTCTACCACTGGTGTTGGAGGATTAACATTGGGAGGAGGAGTAGGCCATTTATCCAGAAAATATGGATTGACGATCGATAATCTCCTTGAAGCAGATATGGTATTAGCAGATGGTTCCTTTGTTACCGTAAATAAAGATCAAAATAGTGACTTATTTTGGGCTATAAGAGGAGGTGGTGGTAACTATGGTATTGTAACTTCGTTTAAATTTCAGGCACATGATGTAAAGACTGTTTTTGGAGGTCCAACTCTATGGCCCATAGAACAGACGGAAGAAATTATGGAATGGTATCATGATTTCATTCATGATGCATCGGATGATCTAAATGGATTTGTAGCTACCATGATAATTCCTGGTCCACCTTTTCCTGAACATCTTCATAATAAACAATTTTGTGGAATTGTGTGGTGTTATGTAGGAGACTTAGATAAGGCTTCTGAAGTATTCGCCCCAATATTAGCGAAAAATCCACTGTTTGCACATGTAGGAGAAATGCCCTATCCTGCAATTCAAACCTTATTTGATGGTTTACTTCCTCCAGGAATGCAATGGTATTGGAGAGCTGACTTTTTTAATGATTTAGGAGCTGAACTTAGAGCTCAGCATCTTAAATTCGGATCAAATATTCCTACACCACTTTCTCAAATGCATATGTATCCCATAAGTGGTGCGGCTAGTAGAGTAGGTGAAACAGAGACCCCATGGGCTTATAGAAATGCGAATTATGCAGGAGTGATCGTTGGTGTTGATCCCGATCCTTCAAATGCGGATAAAATAACAACTTGGTGTAAAGATTATTGGGATGCATTACACCCTTATTCAGCCGGTGGTGCTTATTCAAATTTCATGATGGATGAAGGTCAAGATCGGGTTAAAGCAAGCTATAAGCACAATTATGATCGTTTGGTAAAAATTAAAAAGGAATATGATCCCAATAATTTTTTCAGAGTAAATCAAAATATTAAACCATAAATGAAGTAGACAATATTATAGGATTATAGGTCTATGAATTCCCAATGGAGCTTTTCAAACAGGCCTATAATTTTTTCTTTGTCTTCAATTTTACAAACTGTAAAATCGTAGTGATTGTTATAAATTAAAATAACCAACCCTCTCTTTTTTAACAGACTACTTACTCTGGATAGATAGTCATATGTGTATTCATTTGTACTCGAATTGGGAGGATGTATTCCTTCTAAAGATTTCAAGTTCATAAGTGCATTTTTCGCACTACTACCATCTTCTCCGTAAGCCATTAACTTTAAGTAAGTTAGAATTTGTATGCTTGCCCATTGAAAATAAAGATACTCATCTCCGGTGTTAGTCCATTTTTCTAGGTAAGGGTTCGGTTCAAAATTAGGATCTTCAAATTTAATTTTAACGCCCCAATTTTTTATCGTTTTGAGCGAAAAATCTTTGTAGACATAATCAAATTTTTGAGGATTTGAAATTGCAAGCCATAACTTATTTGAAAAATTTATTTTTTGATTTTCCGAATAAAGATCATTTGCCAAAAGTTCAACTAGCTCACTAAAAATTTCCTTATTTATACTAATTTCTTTAGTTTTTGGTAAAACCTTAGTGTAATTACGTAGTTTGCTTTTAAAATGAATTTCCGTATAATCCTTTTTTTGGGCAACCGCTGAGGAACTAAAAAAAACAAAGCAAATTATTAGGAGTATATTTTTCACTTTCTTAAATTAAATGCAAATTTAACATTAATTAATTAGAACGTAATTTAATAATAATTATTTGATTTAAATAAAAAAATCTGCTTTGTGAAAAGCAGATTTTTACCGAGGGGGACTTTAAGAAGGAAATTAAGGTTGAATTAATTCCCATTGAAATTTTTCAAATAATGTCGTCAATTTGTCTTTATTTTCAATATCACACACTACGATGTTATAATAACCTTTGGTTACAAGTGCAACCAAACCTTTTTTCTCTAGTTCAATGTTTATGGATTCGATGTATGAATATGCCCAGTCATCTTCTTTAGGATTGGACAATTTAAAATCTTTTGTGATCAATAATTCGTTGAAGGATGAAGCAACGCTTTCTGCATCATCTCCGTAAGTCATAAGCTCAAAGTATTCAAAAATTTTATTCAAAGCCAACTGAAAATAAGGATATTCATTGTCGCTGACAGTCCAGTCTGTTAAATATGGATTTGGCTCTAAAACAATTTCTCCTTTAGGATTTTTTGTATCCCAGGTTTTATTGGAGGAAATTGCAAAGTCTTTATAAACAAAATCAAATATTTTTGGGTTTGCTATCGCCAGCCAGGCTTTTTCAATAATCTCTTCTTGTTCTGATTTCGTATAAATATCTTTGCCGAGAAGACTTACTATGTCCGCAAGCATTTGCTTTTCAATCCCTAATTCTGAAGTTCGTGGCTCCTCATCTTTGTACTCATATATATAACTTTTGAACAAGATATCAGAATAGTCAATCTGTCCGAAGGCTACAAAGTTTAAAGTTAAAAATGTTAGGATAGGGAGTAATTTTATTTTCATACATTAATTTTAGTTAAACTTCTATTTAAATAATTTTAAACATCATTTTTGTGAAATTCACACAATAATGACTGAAATTAATACCAAAAAAAATTGAATTAAGGGGATTCAACTATTTCATAGATGCGCAATATACGAAAAATATTTAAAATCAACAAATTTTAAACTAACTAAATGACAGGTTGGTTATTGTTGTTATTTGTGTTAATCACTTAACATTACTGGAGAAACTAGAATTATTATTTCCTCTCCTTCCTCTATACCATCGATAGGTGTAATAATGACTATTATGTATAGACATTTCTATATGGATCTATTTAACCCTATCATAAAGTTAAATAGACCTTTCGATATTTAAGACGGCAACATGTATTGTTGATAAAGTTTCCTGTGTTTTGTTAAATGAAGTAACTTTATTAAATACAATATCTACGTTTTCTTTTTTTACAAATGCATAGAATAAAATAGCTTCGCCTTCATTCATTTGATTAGCAAACCAATTTTCTTGCATACCCAGATTTGAAGCATCTCGAAATCCAATAACATCTTTATAGCTATATGTTTTTACTTCTGAGTCTTTCAGAATATCCTTTATTTCTTTTTTAAATGCTTTTATGGATGTAATGATTAATAGTTTCATACTATTTCTTTTGTTAAAATTAGTATTTCAATTTGTTTTACAGAACTTTTAAATATATTATATTTTGAAAATTTCAATAGTTTATAATTAAATTTCTATTTCTTCTTTTATAATATCCTCTCCCTTATTTTCATACTTATGTTTTTCTATCATATAGTAGAGTAAAGGAACCACAATTAATGTTAATACCGTTGAAACAATAGCTCCGGCAACTAAAGAAATTGCTAATCCCTGAAATATTGGGTCAAATAGAATAATTGATGCTCCAATTACTACCGCTCCTGTTGTTAACAGAATTGGTGTAGTACGTACAGCACCTGCTTCAATAATAGCTTGTTTTAAAGGAATATTGTCATTTAATCGTATTTCAATAAAGTCAATAATAAGTATTGAATTACGCACCATTACACCTGCTAATGCAATCATTCCAATAAAAGAAGTTGCTGTAAAGAATGCTCCAAATAACCAATGTCCTAATACAATTCCAATTAGTGATAAGGGAATTGCAGCCATCATTACAATAGGTGTTTTAAAGTTTTGGAACCAACCGACAATTAACATATAAATGATAACTATAACAACTAAAAAGGCTACCCCTAGATCTCTAAATACTTCCAGTGTAATTTGCCATTCACCATCCCATTTTACCGTAAAATCACTTTCGTCAGTAGGTTGTTCTAAATATAATTCAGTTATTTTATAGCCTTTTGGCAATTCCATTTTTTGGAGCTTTTCTTCCATCCCTAAAATTGCGTATACCGGGCTTTCTAAGGATCCAGCCATATCGGCAGTAATATAAACTACACTTTTTTGATCTTTGCGATAAATGGTTTTTTGTAAAGTTTCTTTCTTTACTTCAACCAAATCACTAATAGGGATAACCATGCCTTGACTAGATCTTATTTTGATATTTTTAATATCCTGTAAAGAACTTTTATCATTATCATCTAATGATAAAACAATTCCAATACTTTCGTGAGCAGTTTCATCATATAAATTTGAAACAGGCTGTTCTCTTAAAATAGTTGTTAAAGCTCCAACAATTTGTTGAGGTGCTATACCATTAAGCATTGCTTTTTCTCTATCTATCTCTAATCTGTAATCGGTTTGATCTGCTTCAACCATCCAATCAATATCAACGATATCATCAGTATTTTTTAAGATATTTTTCACCTGATCAGCAACCTCTATTTGTTTGTCATAATCAGGTCCATAAATTTCAGCAACTATAGTTGAAAGTACGGGTGGCCCGGGAGGTACCTCAACAACTTTTACATTTGCTCCATATTTTTCACCTATTCGTTGTAATTCTGGGCGAACTGATTTTGCAATATCATGACTTTGTAACTTTCTATCTTCTTTATGTGTTAAATTTACTTGAATATCAGCCATATTGCTTCCTCCACGTAAATCGTAGTGACGTACCAATCCATTAAAAGTGATGGGAGCAGAAGTTCCAATATAGTTTTGATAATTAACAACTTCCGGTTCTTTAGCTAAGTATTGTGAAATTTCTTTGGTAACTAATGCAGTTCTTTCCAATGTAGTGCCTTCAGGCATATCAATTACTATTTGAAATTCATTTTTATTGTCAAATGGCAACATTTTTACAGCAACCGATTTGGTAAAGAACATTAACGTAGAACCGAGTAATAATAACAAAGTAATTCCTAAAAAGACCCAACGTTTTCTGGAATTATTTAACAATGGTTCTTCAATTTTTTTATAAAATTTATAAATAAAATTCGTTTCTAAACCTTCCTCTACTTTATGTTCCTGATCATCTTTTTCTCGTAACAAATGATATCCCAAATAAGGTGTAACAGTTAACGCAATAAATAAGGAAAGTAGCATTGCGATAGACGCACCAATTGGCATAGGACTCATATATGGACCCATCATTCCAGAAACAAATGCCATAGGCAAAATTGCCGCTATTACCGTGAATGTTGCTAAAATTGTTGGATTACCAACTTCATTAATGGCAAAAATGGCGGCTTGTTTAAATGGCAGTCTCTTCATTTTAAAATGTCGATGCATATTTTCAGCGATAATGATACTATCGTCAACCACAATACCTACAACAAACACTAAGGCAAAAAGAGTAATTCTGTTCAAAGTATAATCCAGCATATAATAGCTAAAAAGTGTCAGAGCAAAAGTTAACGGTACAGAAAAGAATACAACTAATCCACCCCTCCATCCCATGGCTAGCATTACTAAAATAGTTACTGCTAGAATAGCTACACCTAAGTGCAGTAATAATTCACCTACTTTATGAGATGCTGTTTCACCATAGTTTCTTGTAACTTCAACGTGAACATCATCTGGAATTAAATTTTGGTTTAAATTATTTACTTTATTTAATATCTTCTCAGAAATTTTCATGGCATCAGCCCCTTTTACTTTGGCAACGGAAACTGTTACTGCAGCATATTCTGAGCGATGATCGTTATAATTTTCACTAGCTTGACCATAACCAAACGATACATAACTCTTTGGAGTTGATGGTCCATCCTGGACGCTTGCAACTTGTTTTAAATATACAGGAAGATTTTTATTAACTCCAATAACCAAATTTTCAACGTCTTCAACTGTAGTTAAAAATTTCCCTGTAGTTACTAAATATTCGGTATCATTTTTAACAAAGCTACCTGATTGTGATTGTTGATTATTTACCTGAATCATTTGCATGATTCCGATTGCATCAACACCATTTTCAGCCATTTTATCTTTGTCCAATGATATTTTTACAACACGATTTCTACCTCCAACACTTTTAGTAATAGAAACATCTTTTATTTTTTCAATTTCATTTTTCAACTCTCCGGCGATTTGTTTTAATTGAAAATCATCATAATTTTCACTCCAAAGGGTTATTCCTAGCATAGGAACGTCATCAATGGCACGTGTTTTTACCATTGGTTCGTATATTCCGTTGACAAACAAATCTCTATGTTTCATCAATTCATTGTATAGATTTACATAAGAGTTTTCAGTATCTTCTCCCACATAAAACTGTACAATTATCATTGCCTGCCCGTTCATTGCCATAGAATGAACATGTTCAACACCTTTAATATCAGAAATAATTTTCTCTAAAGGCTTTACCACTCGATTTTCAACTTCTTTTGGACTTGCTCCCGGATATCCCACCATTACATCTGCCATTGGTACAATTATCTGAGGTTCTTCTTCTCTAGGTATTAAAAAAGAACTATATATACCAATAATCATTAAGGCAACCATTAATAAAATGGTAAGCTTTGAGTTGATAAAGGCATTGGCTATTTTGCCTGAAATTCCATCGTTCATTTTCTTATATTTTTAATTCCCTCTTTTGGAAAAGGTAGCGGAGGAATATTTCTAATTAAGTTTATTGAATTGTTACTTTTGCTCCATTGAATAATTTTGCATCAGCGGTAACTATATACTTCTCATCAGCATTTAAACCTGATAGCACTTCTACTTTATCTCCATAAGTTTTTCCTAAACGCAACCATCTCAATAGGGCAGTATTTTGTTCACTTACCGTATAAACACCTTTTAAACCTCCATTTTTTACTATTGCACTTGAAGGAACCAAAACAATTGAAGTTGTATTTTCATTTTTCTCAACGGGAAATTGAACTGTTGCAAACATTCCTGTTAAAATGCGATCATCCGTTTTGTCTAGTACTATTTTAACTAAATATTGACCACCAGTATTTTTTGCAGATGTACTTACTTCTGTAACCTGACCTCGTATCATTTTATTAACAGACTTTACTTGAACTTCTACTTTTATACCTGATTTTATTTGTGAAATATCACTTTCCGGGACCATAGCATTTACTTCAAAATTTTTCGGAGATTCCACTGCGATTAATGGAACTCCAGGATTTGCCATATCACCAACTTCTATAAACTTATTAGTAACAATTCCGTCAAAAGGAGATCGAATATCGACATAAGCAAATTGAGCATCAATTTCATTTTTCATTTGATTGGCAGCTTCTAAACCTGCTTTGGACATCTCATAATGAGCTGTCATATCATCCATTTCCTTTTGCGATGCACTACTTTCATTATACAAATTTTTAAAACGATTATAATCTTTTTCGGCAATGTAAAAAGCTGCTCCTGCTTTGGTTATTATTGCATTAACCTGTGCTCGTTTTGCTTTTAAATCATCATTGTTAATTGAAATTAGTAATTGTCCTTTTCTAACTTTTTCACCAACTTTTACATAGATTTTATTTACATACCCCATCGTTCTAGTGCTCAAATCCGCACTATTAGAAGCTTTAATTTTACCGCTTGCTGTAACAAGAGGATTATCGTTATCAGTCTGTAAATTACTTACTTTAACGGCAACTGGGTCCATGTTTTCAACGGTTGATGATTTATGATCACCACTACAACTTACTGCTAGAAATGATAATGCAATTATGGTTGTTATGAATTTACTGTTTTTCATCTTTTTATTCTTTAGTTAAAAAATTGAGGTATGCCAATGTGTAGTTATAGTTAAAAATAGCTTGATAATAGCCTAATTCTTTTTCTTGATATTGTGTTTCAACAAACAATAGATCTGTTGTTTTTTCTAATCCCTGTTCGAATCGATTGGTTTTAATGCGTAAAGCTTCTTCCGATTGAGCTAGGGCTAGCTTTGATAATGTTACATTATTCTCAACATCTGTTAATTGGCGTTGTGCTTTGTTTAGTTCTAATTCGCTTTGTGCGATATAATTTTCCTTATTTAAATTTGCTTTTTCTAATTGGGCCTTATTCGCATGGATTTTCCCAATATTTTTATATCCTCTAAAAATATCCCAAGACAATTGTAAACCGAACATATAATTGGAAGCGCCAAATCCAAAAACATAATCATCGTTCCATTCATAATTAGCAAAGGCATTTGCTCTAGGAACAAAACTCATTTTTGATGATTTAAGCATTTGTTCTTGGGCGTCAATTCCGAACTGCATTGCTTGTATATCATTTCTTTTAGTATCTATTACTAGATTATTATTTATATCTAAAACATTTATAGATAATTCTGTACTTGGTTGATAGATAATATCGTTTTCATCTCCAATTAAAAAAGATAAATAATTAGATACATTTTCAATATTACTTTTCGCAAATTGCAATTGATTTTCTATTTCTGTTACACGAACTTCAACATTTAAATAATCAGCATTTTGAATAAAACCTTGGTCTAGACTATTCTTTGCAATTTTTTGATTTTCCAACACCGTTTCTTTCGCTTTCTCCATTACAATTACTGATTTATAAGCTAATTGTAACTGCATATATGTTTTTATCACCTCCAGTTCCACATAATCACTCGCCCTTTCCATTTGTAAATTTGCAGCTTGTAATTGTAGATTTGCCGCTTTTCTTTCCTTCCATCCGTCAACATTGATCAGCGGTTGCAATAATTCAATTCGAGTGTTAAAATTCTCAACTTGACCTGGATCATTTAGAATATCTGGATTAAAATCAGGCACAGAAACAGTTCCTTGTAGTAATTTAAATCCAAATGCATTTAACGGGTTATTTGTAAATGTACTTGTATTTGAAACATTCAGATTCGGCAAAATTACAGCCCTTGATTGCTCATAGTTTGCTTTTGCAATGGCATAATCTTGTTGTGATATTTTTACATTAGTATTGTTTGTTTCAGCTTTTGTTTTAACTTCATTTAAACTTATCTCCTTTAATGTTTGAGAGAATACAGGAGAAGAGAATGAAAAAATAAAAAAAACAATAAAGAAGGTTTTAAATGCCTTAATGATTTTGTTGGTAGTCATTTTAATTTAATTTTCTGCAAAATTAACCTGAGAAGTTACTTTGAAAAGTAACTTAGATCACACAAAATCAATTTTAAATATGTAAACATTTAAACTTAAAAATATATAAATAGCTGATAAATAGATCTTAAGAATTCGTAAAAAGTATAATGGACTGCACTTCTTCAGCCTAAAGTGAACTATGCAGGTTTAAAAACAGGGGAATACTTTCACTAAGTCAAATGGTTTTTTGGAGCTGTTTTTTTCTTTGATTTGACAGATCATCAATCCTGCATATTGAACATAAATATCTTATCCATATGGAAAACAATAAATTAAAAACAATATCATAACTAAAGATTTTTGGATGTAAATAAATATTAGTCAAATAAATTGCTGTTTTTATAGTACTTTTGACATAATTACATAATCTTAATTTTTAATAAAGAATAATTATGAAAAACATGTTTGTAAAAGGAGTAGTATTATGTTGTCTGGCTTTATTGATGACTTCTTGTAATACTAATCAGGAAAAATCAACAGAGGCAGGGGTAGATTTAGAGCAAATAAAAAAAGAAATTCAAGCCAGGGAAAATGAATTTGCGGAAATATACAATACCGGAGAATTGAAAAAAATTGGATATTATGCGGATGACGCCGTTACCTTTTATCAAAACATGGCTCCGATTACAAATAAAGCTGAACGATTGGAATTTTTGGATTCTGATTTGAATTCAAATTCTAATAAGATTTCATTCAAAACTAACGAGGTTTTTGCAACCAAATATGGAGTTCAAGTGTTGGAAATAGGTGCTTATACGGTAGTTGATTCTATGAATACTGTTATAAGTACAGGAAATTATATGAGTCTGTTCGAAAAAAGAGATGGCAAGTATGTTTGCCTTAGAGACATGAGTGCTTCTGATATGCCTTTTGATGAATTTGATGAATAGGTGTAAAAAAACCTAAAAAAAGAGGCTGTTCATTTTGAGCAGCCTCTTTTTTTTTAGGATATAGCACAAAAAATCTTAACGTCTTCTACCTCCTCCGCCACCTCCGCGAGAACGACTTGCGCCCGAAGAGCGTGATGGTGACGATGATCTCGATGATGCGGAAGACGACCTATTTGACGACGATCTTGTTGCCTGTGATGTTGATGGCCTGCTTGAGGCTGATTTTGAAGCTCCGCCTGAAGCTCTATTAGATGTTGAAGCTTTATTAGATGTAGAGGCTCTATTAGATGCCGAAGTCCCGCTTTTGGTTCGCCCTGATGATGTTGACGCCCTGTTGGAAGCTGAAGCACCTGATCCGCGCCCAGCTTGTGATGTTGAGGGACGTGATCCCCCTTTTCCAGCAGTGTTGAAATTCCCTTTATTGATATTGTTATTTACAGTATTAGACCTACTTCTTTTGTTGTTATTGTAATTGTTGATAGAGTTATGATTATGAACGTTAATGTTGACAGATCCACGGCCACCATGATAATGACCGTGACGATACCAATGATTATGCCTATAAATGCCAATTCCAATTACTGCTACGGGTCGCCACCAATGAGGGTAGTATCCGTAATAATAAGGTGGGTAATAAGGTACGTACACTGGTGAATACACATATTGAACTACTGGTGTCGATTCGACCACTATAACTTCTGTCGATGCCTGAACATTTACCGTAACCGGGTCATCACCAGCATATGCCGGATTCGCCGTAACTGATTCTGTTGGCTTGGAACGGGGTTCAACAACATAATCTTTACCATATAAATCCTTATCCCCAATGATCTGCATGGAAACTTTACCTGCCGAATCTTTTGATACCGAGATAACTGCAACATCCTGAGTTTCTTTTTCACTTATTGCATCCTGAAGAATAAATAAGAAATTATCTCCGTCTTGTTCCGTAACTACTTTAATGAAATCAGCATTACCATCATTATTAAGATCTAGATTTACAATTCCTGCTTTTTCTTCATTTAACGACTTTTCAAAATCTTCAATTGTCTTTGACGTTTGAAAAAGGTCTAATACGGCGTAAAGATCTAAGTCATCTCCTGGCAGGCCTAGCAATGGTTCGTCATTCTCTGTTTGAGAAAAAGAAGAAAAGCTAATAAAACTCAATGCCAGTAGTATAATTGATAAATATCTAGTTTTCATGATATAATTTTTTATTTTCTCCAGATAGAAATCGGAGCATCAAATTTTGTTATGATATGAATTAGAGCAGGTCCTATCAATTCCAGACTTTCAAACAAACAAAAATTCAAAATGATTTTTCTATTTTCACAAAGATATGGGATTTCACATTATAATTCCATCATTTGGAGATATGAATGTATGACCTATTATTTTAGATCAGGTTACTTTGATGTCAGATCATTCGGTGTTTATTGTTTTGCCTTTTTCTGCACGCTGTGTTTAGCTTATTGTCGTCTTTAAGAATCTTTAAATCAAAATTGTTTAATTTTGAAATATTACTTGATTCTGAGCTAATATTCGGTGAATACAATCATATAAATAGGAGTACCGCTTTACATAATTGAGATTAACTTTTTACGCAATTAGGAGTACCTATATTCATATATTTCTCATTCAGTGTGAGAAGTCATGAATATCTTTAATAGGTATACCAAAAATTTATTAACACCAATTGTAAAAGCAGTTTAGGAATGCGAACTACTCCTTGAGTAATATTATTATATTTACTAATTAACTGATTTATATATTTTTTATAATCATAAAGACACATAGATCATACCAATGAAGTATCTACCTATCGAACAACAAAGATCGAGCATATTAAAATTTTTCATTGTTTTGATATTGTTATTTTCTATATCAACTAATCTAATTAGCTGTTCCAAAGAAAAAGAAGAGGGTAAATTTATTAGTAGTTCAGAAGTCCTTGTCGATCAGCTTAATCATTATTACAACTGGGAAACGGGGTTATGGGAAACAACATCATGGTGGAATGGTGCCAATATATTAACCGCCTTGATAAAGAACGGGAAACAAAGAAAGGATGCTAGCATCATTGAAATCATTGAAAATACATTTGCTAAGACGAAGCGTTTTGATGTTCCTGGAACTGATAAATCGGAAGCCTGGACTTGTGAGAATTACATAAATGATTATTATGATGATGAGGGTTGGTGGGCATTGGCATGGTTAGACGCCTGGGAATTGACCGATGATCCAAAGTATCTCAAAATGTCTCAGACGATTTTTAGCGACATCACCCTTGGATGGAATGACACCTGTGATGGCGGAATATTATGGAAAAAAGGATTGAAATATAAGAGCACCATCAGTAACGAATTAACAATGGTACTGGCCGCGAGATTGCATCTAGCAGATACCAAACCCATAAATGGAAAAAGTTGTTTGCAATGGGCCGAAAGTATTTGGAGTTGGATATTGTCTTCAAAACTTATGAATGATAATAACCAAATACAAGATGGTATTAGAGAGATAGATGGCGATTGTGGAATAAATGAGCGTGTTTGGACCTATAACCAAGGCGTTATTTTATCGGGACTGGTATATTTAGACAAAATCAATAAAAATTCTCCCTATTTGGAATACGCGCACAAAATAGCTTCTGCTGTCATTGAGCATATGACAAATAGAAATGGAATTTTAATGGAAGTTATTTGTGAGCCAGGAAATTGTGATGCGGATCAGGAGCAATTTAAAGGCATTTATATTAGACATCTTGCCAAACTGAACGAGTATGATGAAAAAAAGGAATACTCCCAATTTTTACTAAGGAATGCTGAATCTATACACAAAATCTCCATGATCAATGGCACGATAGCTCCGGGTGTTTCATGGTCGAAGAACTCGGAAAGACAAACGGCTGCCACAGCTTCTTCCGCCCTTGATGCCATGAATGCAGTTCTTAATATATTAACTGATTAAATAGATGTAACTGAGATTGCAAGCTATAGCAATCGTTGTAATTGCTTAGCTTATGTGAAAAATTATGAGAAATGAAAAAGATAGTGGCACTTTGTTTAATGATTCTTCTATTGGTAATAGCACAGTAACAAGATATTAGTGATGTAGATCTAATAAAAACCACTCATACTTTGTCCAACTATTCAGTTGTTGATGATAATGTTGAATCCTTGAAGTTCTTTTCCAGCTAAGGGCATAGAAATACCTTCTTCAGGGTAGCATCGAATATTGAAACTAGGTTCAATCTAATATGTCACAAAACCTCTATAATAACTTTTTCCATTTTTCTATATTCTCCTCATTTTCACGAATTTCGAAAGTAAAGTTATGTTCTTTAGAGACCTTTATAGCTTCTTCTGCAAGTGAAATCGCAACAGGATATTTCTCTTGTGATGCCAATATCTGTGATTTTAACATCCATGGGGAAGGATTCGGTGCATCAAGAGCAATGGCCTGGTCAATATACTCTAATGAAGTTATTGCGTCTTTGCGTTCATAGAAATAATATTGTGCGGCTGCAGAATAATTATACCAATTTTTATCCGAGGCACGAATTACTTTCTTAATTTCAAGTTCCGTTTGAAAATGTGTATCTGTTTCAATTGGTATACCAATACTGAAATTCTCCCAACTGACATTCAAAACCCCTTTGGTTTTACTCACCTCATTAAAATCATAAGTACATATTTCAACATGTGCATTCTTTTTTGGAATGATATCTACCCTAAGGACATCTTTATTATTATTATAATGATAAGCTCCCCACTGGTTCCACTCGCTATTAAATATTACAACCCATTTGTCTTTCTCTGGAATCATGAACAATGCATATTTTCCTGCAGGAATTTTCTTATTTGCGATGCTTATATTATAATTAAAAGAAACGACGGTCGCTTCGTTGGCTCCGGCTCTCCAAACCTTACCATAAGGTACCAAATCACCTAAAATTTTACGCCCGCGAACGCTTGGCCTTCCATAATCTACCTCAACCTTACAAACGCCTATTAACTGACTAACAGTTGCTTTAGGGCTCGCACGAGGAATATCTAATACTTGCCCATAAGATGAGCTCGTAAACAAAACAACTATAAATATTGCGGCTTTTAAAATTTCTATTACAGGTTTCATTACTATTCTCTGGTATTTAATGGATTGACAATTCTGTATAAATTTAATGAAATTTTTATTGTTATTGGCTACAGTTCTTTGTTAACACAATCACATCTTTATCAGTCCATTACAAACTTAATCCCTGCGGTAATAATATTTGAACTGAAAGTAGTATTTCTATCATAGTGATAAAATTTTAAATCAATACTTTTTATACCGAATTTCCAAATATGAGCTTTGGTAAAAATATCTGTATAGGAAGCTCCAATACCAAACTGATTTGCGGAGTATTCAGATAAATCGTAATCGGAAGTATAGTATTCATCCGTTGATAATGCAGCTTCATAAGGGTTAAAATAGTCAGCAGCAGTTTGGTTATAAAATCTATAAGAAGGATATAATGTAAATTTATCGGTAATTTTGATAGGTACTTCAATACTTGCTGTATGTGAAGTAACTCCCCAATCATCATAATAGTACCGGTAATAAGTTCTTAATGTAAAAGTTTCATTTAAGTACCAATTTAGTCTACCACCAATAGCAACTCTAAATCTAGTATCGGGTAATTGTTCTACATCATCAGCAAGTTGAAAGTTATCTATAAATGAATCTGCCACATCGCTAAAATATACTCTTTGAAAAGGTGTAGATAATAATCCTTGTTGTTGTATAAAATCTAGCGCAAATGAACCTTGTACATTTTTATGTAGGATTTGAGAAAATCCGAATCCTAAAGAATATGAATTGCGACCCTCATTGTCAAATTCACTAAAATTAGGATTGTAATTTGTATTTCCAGTGATTGTATTATCTTTAAATAATTCATCGTCTAAACCATCTCCTCCTTCTGCAAATGGTCTCAATTCCCTAGGATAAATAGCATTCCATGTATCAATAAATATATTAGCATTTATACTTAATTCAGTGTTTTTTTTATTGAATAGTTTTGTATATGAGCCACCAACTCCAACAGAAAAATAGTCATACTCTGATGATACAGAAAATTTTGCAGACCAAATGTCATTGCGGTCGTCAGAACTATGACTATAATTTCCCGTGAAATTCGCCCATAAATCACTTCCAGAAGCGCCAGATGATGCTTGGTAAGGGTCTGCAAAGTCACCATCAAAAGGGTCTATATTACTGGAGGATGCAGATGTGTATGCCGATACTCCTGCGTCTATAATTAGAATATCATCATCGTTCAAGGGGATAGAAACTACAAATCTCCCTGTAAAATCAGTTAGCTCTTCCGTACCAATACCACCACTAACAGCAGCATTGTCGCCATCTTGATTATAGTAGCTCGTTAAAAAATCGATTTCTGTCGTTTCAAGAACCCGTTTTTTGTAGACTTGGATTGAATCTTGAGTTTGTTGAGTAAAACTTACCAAAGAAGTAAGTGAAAAACAAATTAATAAAAAATATTTTAATGTATTCATAATTTATGGCTAATTAAAAGCTCTTAGATTAATTACAGCCACAGCCTCCTCCGGTTTTCCCTCCGTTTGCACCAACAGCAGCCTCTCTGTAAGAATGCATTGTTGTTACATTACGATCACATTTCTTTTCAGAAAGCACCATATCTGGGTCGTTAATATTTACTTTTTCATACTCTTTTACAACTACACAACTGCTAAAAAAACAAGTTATTAGAAATAATACTGAAATTCTTTTTATCATAATTTATCGATCTTTATATTCTTTGATTTTGATATATTCCCCTTATCATCAATAATGATACATTCTATATAAGGCAATTGATTAATGCGGTCTAATCCTATCTCTTTACCCATTACAAATACAGAAGTGGCAAGTGCATCTGCAAGTTCTGCTTTTGGTGCGAAAACCGTAACGCTAATAATACCACTCGAAGGATACCCAGTTCGTGGATCAATTATGTGTGTGTATCTCTTACTGTTAAAAGTGACATATTTTTCGTAGTTTCCAGAGGTTACAACTGCACCATTTGTTATGGGCAATAAGGCAAATACTTTGTTTTTATTAAGAGGATTGGTAATGGCAACTTTCCAATCGCTACCATTAGGTTGTTTTCCCCAGGTGTTCATATCGCCAGAAGCATTGATGATGCCAGAAGTAACACCTTTAGAGATAAGTATTTTTTTTGCCATATCTGCTGCATAGCCTTTTCCAATAGCACCAAAGCCAATTTTCATTCCGTTAATTTTTAGAAAGATAGTGCTATTAGGTTTGTCTAGCAGAATATTTTTATAGCCTACTTTAGCTACGGAATTATTAACTTCTTCTTCGGAAGGCATTTTTGCCATACTACCGTCAAATTTCCAAATCTTATCCATAGAAGCATAGCTGATGTCAAAAGCACCATCAGTCAATTTTGAAATGCCTATGGCTCTTTCTATTAAATTAAAAAGTTCAGCGTCAACTTTAACAGGTTTGATCCCTGCATATATATTTATTTCGGAAGTTTGAGAAGCGTCATCCCAAGAAGAAATTAATTTTTCTATCCTGTCAATTTCTGTTATTGCTGTATCAATATGCGCATTTGCAGTAATAGAATCTTGCGCAACCACAGTTATATCAAAACGACTACCCATTAATTTAAGTGTACGTTTGTAAGGCTGTTGTGCGAAGCTAATATTTGTGCATATTATGATAAGTATGATAAGAAGTTGTCTCAAATTATTGGGTAAAGCTATTTAATTCTTCAATATAGGATTTTGGTGTTGTCTTCTTATAGCCTGTTTCTCCTAGTAAAATTCCTTTATTATCTAAAACAACAACAAATGGGAAAATACCATTTTTGTTATAGGTTTCTGCCAATTGCGCGTTTGCTATGGCTTGGGCGTCTGATAAGGCATTTTTCTTTTTTCGAGGAAAATCTGCCTGCAACATTATATAATTATTTTTTGCATAGTCTTTAAATGTGTCTGTACTCCAAATTTCTCGGTCTAATTTAATGCAAGGTGCACACCAATCTGAACCTTGGAATACTAACACAATCGGTTTATTTTCTTTGGTTGCAATTTCTTTCGCCTTTGCAAAATCTGTCTCCCACTCTTGCGCGAATGTGGTACTTAAATTTATAAGTACAACTACTAATATTATTATTCCTTTTTTCATTTTTGTGTTCTATTATCTAATATCGTCAATATGTTTTTTTTCATATTTGTGCTAACGGTCTTG
>Ga0209633_10001623_pt1 | contig 22723 bp, 19 predicted proteins | sample Cruoilmetagenom1_FD_187290 | JGI IMG/M metagenome (GOLD analysis project Ga0209633, IMG submission 187290) | Oil polluted marine microbial communities from Coal Oil Point, Santa Barbara, California, USA - Sample 1 (SPAdes) (version 2) | ecosystem: Environmental > Aquatic > Marine > Oil seeps ...
AAGTAAGTGGTTGTATGAATGCTTGTGGACAGCATAATATGGCAAATATTGGTTTTCAAGGAATGTCTATTCGTACACCGGAAAATCTTGTTGTTCCGGCCTTGCAAGTGTTACTCGGTGGTGGAAATTTAGGAAATGGGAAAGCTCATTTTGCTGATAAAGTTGTTAAAGTTCCAAGTAAAAGAGGTCCTGAAGCTTTACGTCGTATTTTAAATGATTACGAAATCAATGCAAAAGGAAAAACATTTTTAGATTATTATATTGATCAAGGCGAAAAATATTTTTACAACTTAATGACAGATCTTTCTGATATTTCAAATATTACTCAAGACGATTATATTGATTGGGGAGAGGCAGAAAAATATAAAAAAGCGATTGGTGTTGGAGAATGTGCGGGTGTTGTCATTGATTTAATAGCGACTTTATTTTTGGAGAGTGAAGAAAAAATTGATAATGCCAAAGTATCTTTTGATAATAAAGTGTATTCAAGTGCAATATATCATGCATATAGTTCATTGGTAAATTCTGCTAAAGCGATGTTGTTGTCAGAAAATAAACAAACGAATACACAAGCAGGAATTATCAATGAGTTTGATGATTTATTCATTTCTAATAACAAGATTGATTTAGGAATTACTTTTTCAGAGTTAGTATATCAAATTAAAACCCATGCTCCAACAAGAGAATTTGCTCTAAATTATATAACGAATGCCATACATTTTTTGGGCAAAGTAAAGGTATATAGGGCGATTGAAATAGAAAAAAATGCAGCGGTATAATTATTTTTAAGGATGAACCATAAAATTCCGATATTAACAGTCGTAGGTGCAGGTCCGGGAGATCCCGACCTAATTACTTTGAAGGCAATAAAGGTCTTAAAGTCTGCAGATGTTATTTTATACGATGCACTTATAAATAATGAATTACTTAAGTACGCATCTCCTGAAGCTGAAACTATTTTCGTAGGGAAACGAAAGGGCTGTTATGTGTATCAACAAGAACAAATTAATGAACTCATCGTAAGTAGAGCTAAAAGCAATGGACATGTAGTTCGTTTGAAAGGAGGAGATCCATTTATTTTTGGCCGTGGTGCCGAAGAGATAGATTATGCATGCCAATTTGGTGTTGAAACATATATGGTTCCTGGAATATCCTCTGCGTTGGCAGTGCCTGCTTATCAAGGCATTCCGTTGACAAAACGTTGTGCATCAGAAAGTTTTTGGGTGATTACCGGTACCACGAAATCACATCAATTATCAAATGATGTGGCTTTGGCAGCAAAATCTACTGCAACAGTGGTGATTTTAATGGGGATGGGAAAATTAAATGAGATAGTAAATGTATTTTTAAATGAAAATAAGCAAAATACTCCAGTGGCAATTATCCAAAATGGTACTATGGAAAATGAAAAATTTGGAGTTGGTACTATAGAAACAATCAATCACGTTGTTACAGAAAACCGTTTGTCATCACCTGCAATTATTGTAATTGGTGAAGTGGTTAAGAAACGAGTAAAACTGACTTCTATTTATAAACAGTTGCAGAAAGAAATAGTTACTGTTTAAATGATGGGAAGAAATAATTTATATCCAGTTTTTCTAAAAGTTAAAAATCTTCAAGTCCTTATAGTTGGAGGAGGGAATGTTGCCGAAGAAAAGTTGGCGTTTTTACTAAAATCAAGCCCAGATGCAAATATAACTATGGTATCTCCCATGTTTAAAAAGAGTATTATTTCCCTAATCAAAGAATTCGGCATTGAATTGATAATAGAGAAGTATCATAATCGTTTTTTAAAAGGAAAACATATAGTAATTGCAACAACGGATGATTTTGAAATTAATACACAAATATATAAGGATTGCAGAAAAAGGAGTCAGCTTGTAAATGTTGCGGATAACCCTCCATATTGTGATTTTTATATGGGAGGAATTGTAACTAAAGGTAATGTGAAGGTTGCTATTTCTACCAATGGTAAATCGCCGACAACGGCAAAACGATTACGTCAGTTTTTTGAGGATGTAATACCTGAAAATATTGACGACATGGTTAAAAATTTAAATGAATATAGAAAAACAATCAAAGGTGATTTTTCTACAAAAGTCAAAACACTAAATAGTCTTACAAAAGGTTTGATAAATAAATTCTAATTTTATGAAGACTTTTTATGCTCATCAAGATTGTATATTCAGGTATTAAAACCTCAATTTAAAAGAACCAAAAAGCTTAGAATAATTCAGGTTCTAAATCTTAATTGTTAATTTTATTGTTTAATACCGAAAAATTCATTTTTTTTGCAGTTCAATAGTTCATTTATGTATTGATGTTATCAAGAAAGGCAGAGGGATTAGACCCTATGAAGCCTTAGCAACCCTTTATTCGTAAAGAAGGTGCTACATTCTACTTTATGCTGAACTAGTTTCAGCGCCTAAAGATAGATAACGATGAGTTTTTTAAATCTCCTCCTAATTCTTGTTAACATATTTTTTTGGTTTACTTTTTAAGTAATGAGCATATTACGTCTAGTTGATCGTAAGTTTTGTCCTATATAGCTTAAAGTATTCCTAATGAATAATTAATTTAATGTTGTTAAGAATTGATAGTTAAGTATGAGTAACATCCGAGAAGAAATAGAAAAAAGAATATTAGTATTAGATGGTGCTATGGGCACTATGCTACAACAATACAATTTTTCTGAAGAAGACTTTCGTGGAGAACGATTTAAGAATTTTCATATGCCTTTAAAGGGGAATAATGATCTATTATCTATTACGCAACCAGAGACATTAAAAGAAATACATGCCAAATATTTTGAGGCGGGGGCAGATATTATTGAGACCAATACATTTTCAGGTACAACTATTGCCATGGCCGATTATGAATTAGAAGATTTGGTGTATGAATTGAATTATGAATCGGCAAAAATTGCAAAGGAAGTAGCGGATGAGTTTACTGCAAGAGAGCCTCATAAACCGCGATTTGTAGCAGGATCATTAGGGCCAACCAACAGAACAGCGAGCATGTCGCCAGATGTAAACGACCCGGGTTATAGAGCCGTAACTTTTGATGATTTACGCAAAGCATACAAGTTACAAACTGAAGCATTGATAGATGGTGGGGTAGATCTACTACTTGTTGAAACGGTATTTGACACGTTAAATGCCAAGGCTGCGTTATTTGCCATTGAACAAGTTAAAGAAGAAAAAAATGTAGATATTCCAATTATGTTAAGTGGTACAATAACTGATGCCAGTGGACGTACGTTATCTGGTCAAACAGCCGAAGCATTTTTAATTTCTACTGCTCATATTCCGTTATTATCAGTTGGATTTAATTGTGCCTTAGGAGCCAATTTATTACAACCACATTTAGAAGCTATAGCATCAAAAACTTTGGTAGCAATATCAGCGCATCCCAATGCGGGTTTACCAAATGCTTTTGGAGAATATGATGAAACCCCAGAAGAAATGGCAGCCCAAATTGAGGAATATTTAAAAAAGAATTTAATAAATATAATTGGAGGATGTTGTGGTACAACACCAGCACATATTAAAGCAATTGCTGAGGTAGCAGCTAAATATCAACCAAGAAAGTTTGTTATTCCTGCGAAGGCGAGAATTTCATCATTGAACGAATGAACAAGGAAAAAAAATATCTAAAACTTTCGGGTCTAGAACCTTTGATTATTACTTCAGAAAGTAATTTTATAAATGTTGGTGAACGGACTAATGTTGCGGGTTCACGTAAGTTTTTGCGATTAATAAAAGAAGAAAAATTTGATGAAGCCTTGGCCATTGCAAGACATCAGGTAGATGGAGGTGCTCAAATTATTGATATCAATATGGATGACGGACTGATTGATGGGAAGGCATCCATGGTCCGGTTTTTAAATTTGATTGCTGCAGAACCAGATATTTGCCGAGTTCCTATTATGATTGATAGCTCTAAATGGGAAATTATTGAAGCAGGATTACAGGTGGTTCAAGGAAAATGTGTTGTAAATTCTATTTCTCTTAAAGAAGGAGAAGAAAGTTTTATTTGGCAAGCAAAACAAATAAAACGTTACGGTGCTGCTGTGATTATAATGGCATTTGATGAGGTTGGGCAGGCCGATAATTACCAAAGACGTATCGAAATAGCAGAACGATCTTATCGCGTATTAGTTGACAAGGTTGGTTTTCCGGCTGAGGATATTATTTTTGATCTGAACATATTTCCTGTAGCAACGGGAATGGAAGAACATAAAAAAAATGCGATTGATTTTATAGAGGCAACACGCTGGGTCCGTCAAAATTTACCAAATGCTAGTGTAAGTGGTGGTGTGAGTAATGTTTCTTTTTCCTTTAGAGGAAATAATACCGTTAGAGAAGCAATGCATTCTGTTTTTTTGTATCATGCTATTCAGGCTGGGATGAATATAGGAATTGTAAATCCTGCAATGCTAGAGATCTATGACGATATCCCTAAAGATTTATTAGAATTGGTTGAGGATGTTATTTTAGATAGACGTGATGATGCCACCGAACGATTATTAGACTTTTCAGAAACCATAGCAAAAGGAACAAAAAAAGGAAGAGTTGCCGATGAATCATGGAGAAAAGATTCACTCCAAGATCGGATTACACATGCATTGGTAAAAGGTATTGATACTTATATTATTGATGATGCTGAAGAAGCACGATTAAATGCTTCTGAACCTATAGAAATTATTGAAGGCAATTTAATGATCGGGATGAATGTTGTTGGTGATTTATTTGGTGCCGGTAAAATGTTCTTACCACAAGTGGTTAAATCTGCTCGTGTAATGAAAAAAGCAGTTGCTTATTTAAATCCTTTTATTGAGGCAGGTAAAAGTGAACAACAACGAGCATTAGGGAAAGTATTAATGGCAACGGTTAAAGGAGATGTACATGATATTGGTAAAAATATTGTAAGTGTTGTACTGGGTTGTAATAATTATGAAATTGTTGATCTAGGGGTAATGGTACCTCCTGAAAAAATTATTGAAACAGCTAAAAAAGAGAATGTAGATATTATTGGACTAAGCGGATTAATAACACCTTCGTTAGATGAAATGGTGTATTTGGCTAAGGAAATGGAGCGTCAAAATTTTGAAGTCCCATTATTAATTGGTGGCGCAACTACATCTAAAGCGCATACCGCAGTTAAAATAAATCCTGAATATAAAAATGCAGTGGTTCATGTAAATGATGCGTCAAGAGCAGTAACAGTTGTGAGTGATCTATTGAACAAAGACACTGTTAATGAATATGTTCTGAATTTAAAAAAGGATTATGATGCGTTTCGTGAAAAGTTTCTAAAACGAGGAAAATCAAAATCGTATATATCCTTAGAAGAGGCTAGACAGAAAAAGTTCACAATAGATTGGGAAACATCCAATATTGTACAGCCAAAAGAAATAGGAATTCAAGTATTACAGCAACTGAGTTTAAAAGAACTTTTGCCTTTTATTGATTGGAGTCCGTTTTTTAGAAGCTGGGATCTACACGGAAAATTCCCTAATATTTTAACGGATAAGCTCGTTGGTGAACAGGCAACACAATTATATGAAGATGCAAATGTGATGTTAAAAGAAATTATTGCAAATCAATTATTAAAACCAACCGCTATTTTTGGATTGTTTGAAGCAAATTCTATAAATGATGACGATATTTCCATCAAGAAAAAAGGTAAAGAAATTACTATTTTCAGAACCTTGAGACAACAACTAAAAAAACGTGATGGTGTACCGAACATTGCATTAGCAGATTTTATAGCGTCAGAAGAAAGTGGGAAGACAGATTATATGGGTGCTTTTTGTGTTGCCATTTTCGGAGCTGATGAATTAGCACGTATATATAGAGATAAGGAAGACGATTATAATGCAATTATGGCACAAGCATTAGCGGATAGATTCGCTGAGGCCTTTGCCGAATATTTACACAAACAAGTGCGAACAAAACATTGGGGTTATGCTGCTGCTGAAAATTTATCTAATGATGAGTTGATCAAAGAAAGTTATAAAGGTATTCGACCTGCACCTGGCTATCCTGCTTGTCCTGATCATCTGGAAAAAGAAACAATATGGGAATTGTTAAATGTTGAAGCAACCATTGGTGTTAAATTAACTGAAAGTCTGGCTATGTGGCCGGCAGCGTCGGTATCTGGTTTTTATTTTGGAAATCCGGCTTCAAAATATTTTGGTTTAGGAAAAATTAAAGAAGATCAAGTAACAGATTTCGCCAAAAGAAAGGGAATAACAATAGAGAAAGCTAACAAATGGTTACAACCAAATATAGCGGATTAAAATCCCATCCTGTCCTTCCATAAGGGAAGAGAAAAGAGGATTGTAAAAAGATAATTATTTAAACTAAAACAAAAGTCCCCTTTGGGGATTTAGGGGAATGAAAGTAACAGAACATATAAAAAAAGCAAAAGGGAAAACATTATTTTCTTTTGAAATTCTACCACCTTTAAAAGGGCAACACATTCAATCAATTTACGACAATGTAGATCCGTTAATGAAATTTAATCCTTCATTTATAGATGTAACGTATCATAGGGAAGAGTATGTATACAAGGAACTTGATAACGGATTGTTAGAAAAGAAGGTTATACGTAAAAGACCAGGAACAGTAGGTATTTGTGCCTCTTTACAGAATAAATATAAAATCGATGCAGTACCGCATATTTTGTGTGGAGGTTTTACTAAAGAAGACACCGAAAATTTTTTAATTGACTTAGATTTTTTAGAAATAGATAATGTCATGGCTTTGCGTGGTGACCCGATAAGTACTGAAACATATTTTAAACCTGAGAAAGGAGGGCATAAATTTCCATCAGATTTAGTTGGACAGATCAGTGATTTAAATAATGGACAGTATTTAGATGAGGAACTGCAAAATTCATCAAAGACTAAATTTTGCATAGGTGTAGGTGCATATCCTGAAAAACATATGGAAGCGCCTAGCATTGATGCAGATATACATTTTTTAAAGAAAAAGATCAAGGCGGGAGCTGATTATATAGTTACTCAAATGTTCTTTGATAATCGAAGATATTTTGATTTTGTTGATAGATGTAGAAAAGCGGGAATTAGGATACCAATTATTCCTGGGATAAAACCAATAGCCGTGAAAAGACACCTTAATTTAATTCCACATAGATTTAATGTTGATTTACCAGATGAATTGATAATGAGTGTAGTTAAAAGTAAAGACAATAATGCAGTCCGTCAAGTTGGTGTTGAATGGGCAATTGCCCAGGGTAAAGAGTTGATAAAGGCAGGCGTACCGGCTTTACATTTTTATTCTATGGGAAAATCAGATAATATCAAAGCAATAGCTACTGAATTATTTTAATAAAGAATTGAGAATCTGATTTTAGAAATTTGTTAGCGATGTTATATTTTTACAATAGCAGATTCCTTTTTAAAATGTAGTGGTATTTTAATCCGCGTACTATCCCAGCCTAAAACCATTTGGACAATATCATTACTATCTTTAAAAGCGATAGAAAAAGATTCTAAAGTTTCAGCAGTACTTACCGGGATTTTAATTTTAGCTACATCATAGATTGGATTATACTGAAAAGCTCCTAAAACATCAAGTTTAGAGTTTAAGATAATTTCCCATTCCTTTTCACCAGGAATAGTTAATAATACGTACGTCCCCGCGGCGACAGAAACATCTCCGAATTTCACATCTTTATAAAATTTGATTTCAGTTGCTTCATTAGCTCCTGTTCTCCAAATTTTATCATAAGGTACTAAATTCCCAAAAACCTGTTCTCCATTTTTTTGAGGTCTTCCATATAATACTTTCGCTAATGGTGGTGAAGCTTTACTTTCTCTACAATAAGAAATATCATGAGGCTCATCATCAATCTGATTAAAACTTTGAGCATGACTCTTTATAGTTAATAAAGCAACAAATAGTATTGAAATAATGACGGTAGGAAAGTAAGATTTTTTCATGTGTTTATCTTTGATACGAGAATACTAACGTAACTTAATGTCTCTTTATTATTATTTTACATTAATAATTATAAGAGAGTTATTAACATTTTAATGTTTACATTTCAATATTTAATTAAATATCAATGTTTAGTTTCAAATAGTAATGATTATGTCTTTTTGGTTTAATATATGAAATTATATACGAATATTTGCGTCCTAAATTATTAATAGAAAGATATGTGTGGAATAGTTTGTGCTTTTGATCTAAAACAAAAAGCACTTGAGTTAAGACCTCAAGTACTTGAAATGTCTAAAAAAATTCGCCATCGTGGTCCGGATTGGAGTGGTATCCATAGTGATACTAATGCCATTTTAGCCCATGAACGTTTAGCGATTGTTGATCCTGCTTCTGGTAAACAACCATTGTATAGTGAAGATAAAAAATTGATATTGGCTGCTAATGGTGAAATATATAACCACAGAGAGTTGCGCAAGCAATTTGAAGGTAAATACAACTTTCAAACAGAGTCTGATTGTGAAGTTATCTTAGCGCTATATCAGGCAAAAGGAGCAGATTTTTTAGATGACCTTAACGGAATTTTTGGGTTTGCAATTTATGATACTGACGCTGATGAATATTTGGTTGCGAGAGATCATATGGGAATTATTCCATTATATATGGGGTGGGATCAGCATGGTACTTTTTATGTAGCTTCTGAACTCAAAGCTTTAGAAAGCGTATGTACAAAAATTGAATTGTTTCCTCCGGGACATTATTTATCAAGTAAAGATGGTGAGCTGAAACAATGGTATAATAGAGATTGGATGGAATTTGATGCCGTAAAAGAGAATGAAACAAGTATTCAAGAAATTAAAGAAGCATTAGAGGATGCAGTTCATAGACAGTTAATGTCTGATGTTCCTTATGGGGTTTTATTATCTGGAGGATTAGATTCTTCTGTTACTTCTGCAATTGCAAAAAAATATGCTCAAAAACGAATAGAAACTGATGACACTTCAGAAGCATGGTGGCCACAATTACATTCATTTGCTGTTGGCTTAGAAGGATCTCCAGATTTGTCGGCGGCAAAGAAAGTAGCCGATCATATTGGTACTATTCATCATGAAATTAAATTTACTATTCAAGAAGGATTAGATGCCATAAAAGATGTGATTTATAATCTAGAAACTTATGATATTACAACTATTAGAGCATCAACACCAATGTATTTAATGGCAAGAGTTATCAAATCTATGGGAATTAAAATGGTCTTATCAGGAGAAGGAGCGGATGAGATCTTTGGAGGATATTTGTACTTTCATAAAGCACCAAATGCAAAAGAATTCCACGAAGAAACGGTAAGGAAATTAAGTAAATTGCATATGTATGACTGTCTTCGAGCTAATAAAAGTCTAGCTGCTTGGGGTATTGAAGGTCGTGTACCATTTTTAGATAAAGAATTTATGGATGTTGCCATGCAAATCAATCCGCAAGATAAAATGATCAATGGTGAACGTATGGAAAAATGGGTGCTTAGAAAAGCTTTTGAAGATATGTTACCCGAAAGTGTGGCATGGAGACAAAAAGAACAATTTTCTGATGGTGTTGGTTATAGCTGGATTGATACTTTAAAGGAGATTGTAAATCGAGAAGTTTCAGACGATCAATTAGCAAATGCTAAATATAAGTTTCCTTTGCAAACACCTACTTCAAAAGAAGAATTTTACTATCGTACTATTTTCAAACAGCATTTTCCTAGTGATGCTGCTGCTTTATCTGTACCACAGGAGGCATCAGTAGCTTGTAGTACAAAAATAGCCTTAGAATGGGATGAAAGTTTTAAAAATATGAACGACCCATCTGGAAGAGCAGTGGCAAATGTACATGATGAAGCATATTCGAAATAATTCGAAAATTTAAAAATAAATTGAAACTCCGTTTTAAATGGAGTTTTTATTTTTTTATAATATCTTTATGCACTAATATAATTTCATGAGTCGAATTAAAAGTAATGTAGCTCTTTTATTAATTTTACTGTTATTGTCTTTAAACTCAGTTTTAGGTCAAGAAAAATTAAAAGGGAATAAAATCGTTATTTCTGATACAAGAGATATTTCTGATTTTTCTTCAATTGAAGTTAACGGCAAGATAGATGTGATTTTAAATCGTGGTAATACTCAATCAGTTAAAGTGGAAACTGATGAGAATTTACAATTCGCCATAATCACAGAGATTAATGATAATAATTTATCTATTTATGTTTTAAAAAGAATTATCAAGAAAAAAGTGCTGAAGGTTTATATAACCATTGATGAATCTATTACTGAAATAACAACAAAGGGAAAAGCCAATATTACAGCTGATGGCCTTTTTAATTTTAATAATTTGACTATTAATGCAGAAGGCGATTCTAAAATTAGTATGGATGTAAAAACAGAACAATTTATACTGAATAACGAAAATGCGAATGTAAGTTTTTCTCTAAATACAGATCATGCAACTATAAATGCTAATAATTCTGGGAAAACAAAGATAAATCTGTCTTCAAATACAACAGAAGTACTAAACAAAGGGAATTCAACAATTGAGCTATTAGGCAAATGTGAAGATTTGTTTATTACTACTGAAAACAAAAGTGATGTAAAGGCTAGTAAATTAGAATGTAGTAATGCAATAGTAATTGCTTCAGATTCGTCTGACATTCATGTGAATTCAAAAGAAACAATAACAATTTCTGCCATTAATTCAGCAGAAGTTTATATCTATAATAATCCTAAGATAACATTAGAAAAGTTTATAGATAAAGCGGTATTACGAAAAAAGTAGATTAGTAATATCTTTTTAATAATTTTAATTTTGAGTGTCCATTCAACCCCGCTTAAATTTTAAAGTGTATATGTATTAAATACATATACTCGATAATCTAATTAATTTACAAATAATTGTAAAATTTAAACGTATGAAAATATTAATAGTTGAAGACGAAATTGAATTATTAGAAACCATTGTAAGCTATCTGAAAAATGAGGATTTTGTATGTGAAAAAGCTTCAACATTCTTCGAAGCTGAAGATAAAATTATCAGTTTTAATTACGATATTATAATTCTTGATATCACATTACCAGATGGTAGTGGCATTGACTTGTTAAAATTTATTAAAGAGAAATCGTCTAAAACCGGAGTACTTATAGTGTCAGCGAAAAATTCATTAGATGATAAGCTGACCGGCCTAGATTTAGGTGCAGATGACTATATTACGAAACCCTTTCATTTAGCAGAACTCAACTCAAGAATTAATTCACTTATTAGGCGTCAAAAATTTGATGGTAATGATACTATTCAGTTTAATGAAATTGAAATAGATCCTGATTCTAAGACTGTAACAATAAATCAGAAACCTATAGAGTTGACCAAAAAAGAGTATAACTTATTACTCTATTTTGTGACTAATAAGGATAAAGTACTCACTAAAGAATCTATAGCAGAACATTTATGGGGTGATAATATTGAAATGGCCGATAGTTTTGATTTTATTTATACACATATGGGAAATCTCAGAAAAAAAATGAAAAAATTAGGAGCCCCAGATTATTTACAAACGATGTATGGTCTGGGTTATAAATTTGCTGATAAATAATTAGATGAAGTTAATTCAAAAAACAAGTAGAACTTATTTACTGCTATCTGCAATCATTTTTATGTTATCAGGTATCATGTTGTTTTTTGTATTAACTACAGTAATGAATAATCGCTTAGATCAAAAGTTACTCTATAATAAAGAGGTAGTTGCGAAAAGAATAAAATATGATATTCCATTAACAATTTTTGAAGAGCCAGAAGAATTAAATAATGCAGAGAATTTACGTTATCCTAAAGATACTATTATATTTAAAGACACCTTAATATTTCATGCAATAGTTGGTGTTGAAGGTGTTGAAGAATTTGAAAATTATAGGCAATTGACCTCCTATGAAACATTACAAGGTAAACGCTATAAAATAATTACCAGAAATTCTTTGGTAAGAAATCAAGATTTCATATCAATAATCACTTTATCTACTATTATAATAATTCTTCTTTTATTGACCGGTCTTTTGATATTGAATACTCAAATTGCAAAAAATATATGGAAACCCTTTTATAAGAACTTAGATCAATTAAAAAGTTTTTCTATTCAAGATCAAAATTCAATTGATTTAGAGCCTTCAAAAATTGAAGAGTTTAAAGAGTTAAATAATTCAATAAAAAACCTAACTCAAAAGTTACAGTCAGATTTTAATAGCTTAAAAGAGTTTTCTGAAAATGCCTCGCATGAAATGCAAACTCCGCTTGCAATTATGCAGTCTAAAATAGAATTATTATTACAATCTACAGATATGACGAAAGAGCAATCTGAACAGTTGCAATCTATTTATCAAGCTGGTCAACGCCTTTCTAAATTAAATAAAACCTTGTTATTGTTAGCCAAAGTTGAAAACCAACAATTTAGTACCATTGAAGAAATTTCATTAAAATCACTCATAGAAAATCAATTAGAAAATTATGAAGATTTTATTTTAAATAAAGAAATAAAAGTTACAGCAGAATTATCTGACGAGCTTATTAAGACAAATTATTTATTGGCAGATACAATGGTTTCTAATTTATTGAGTAACGCTATAAAGCACAATATACCGAATGGAACCATTAATATTACTTATGACGGTAACGTGTTAATTTTTACCAATACAGGCAATCCTATTGAGCAAGATCCTGAAAACCTTTTTAATCGTTTTAAAAAAGAAAGTAAATCGAAAGACTCATTAGGCTTGGGTCTTGCTATAGTTAAAAAAATAAGTGACGGTAACAATTGGCGTATCACATATACTTTCCAGAATAACTTGCATAAAATTTCGGTTTTCTTTAAGGCTTAAGGTTTTCTTTAGATTCAGTTTTTACATTTGAACTATACAAACAAAATATTAACATGTAAAAACAAAAAAGTCATGAGAAAATTAAGTTTTTTATTAGCATTCGCAGTTTTAAGTTTAGTAAGTACAACATCTTTTGCACAAGATATGAAAGAAGAAGTTAAAGAAGTTGTACAAGACAAGGTAGAGGTTCAAATAAGTGAATTGCCAGCAGCCGTAACAAAAACGTTAGGTGAGCAATTTGCAGAATATAGTGCAGAAAAAGCATTTAAATCTGTGCAAGATGGTAAAGATGTATACTATGTTAAATTAGTAAAAGATGAAGCACATGAAATAGTACTTATTGATGCTGAAGGCATTGTTCTTGAACAATCAGAAAAAGGAGAAAAATCAAAATAATAAACTGTAATTATTGAATTAATTGAGCAAATTGGGTTGATTGCTTTTAATTAGAAACAGCTTAAATGTCAAATAGGTTTAAGCTGTTTTCTTTATATTTAATTATTATTTTTCAAATCCCTTTTAAAAAGAGCCTGATTAACAACTTGGGTTGTTTAACAATCAAAGAAACATGTTCTAATGAGCGTGTTCTTTTTTTCTTTTAAGTCTAAATATATTATAAAGAGTTCTTTAGTTTTTAGAGCAATCATCATTTTGAATTAGACAATTTTTAGCATTCTTTAAAACTTAAGAATTTCTTTAGATTCTGTTACTACATTTGAGATAACAAACAAAAACTAAAATAATTGAGCAAATTGGGTTGATTGCTTTTAATTAGGGACAGCTTAAAATAACTACTTACTTTTAAGCTGTTCTATTTTTTAAATTTAAAAATTTAATCCGATAGTTAGTTATCGGAGGCGCTAACACTCTAAATTTAATTACTTCTCTTTCAAAGAGAAACTTGTTAATAACTTCCGTTATTAAACACTCCAAAAAACACGTTCAAACGAGCGTGTTTTTTTATATTTGTATGTTTTTCAAAACACATAAAAAAGACCGATAAAAATATGAGCGAAGAGGCTAAAAAACAAGATTATTCAGCAGATAGTATTCAGGCGTTAGAAGGGATGGAACACGTACGGAAACGTCCTTCAATGTATATTGGTGATGTGGGTGTAAGAGGGTTACATCACTTGGTTTATGAGGTTGCAGATAACTCAATCGATGAAGCTATGGCAGGGCATTGTGACGCTATAGATGTTGTCATAAATGAAGATAATTCAGTCTCAGTAAAAGATAATGGTCGAGGTATACCGGTCGATATACATAAAAAAGAAGGTATTTCTGCATTAGAAGTAGTAATGACCAAGATTGGAGCAGGAGGTAAATTTGATAAAGATTCTTATAAAGTTTCAGGTGGTTTGCACGGAGTTGGAGTGTCTGTTGTAAATGCACTTTCAGTACATTTAAAAGCTACGGTGTATCGTGATGGAAAGGTTTGGGAGCAAGAATACGAAAGAGGTAAAGCACTTTATCCTGTAAAAGTTGTTGGCGAAACTCAGGAGAGAGGCACCATGATTACTTTTATGGCAGACGATACTATTTTTCAAACAGAAATAGAATTTAGCTATGAAACGTTGGCTACTCGTATGCGTGAACTTTCATTTTTAAATCAAAGAGTACGTATGTCTATCACAGATAAACGTACCAAAGATGATGAAGGGAATTTTACTCATGAAGAATTTTACAGCGAAGATGGACTAAAAGAATTTGTTCAATATTTGGATGCAACTCGTGAACAATTAACATCGGCTGTTATAGCGATGGAAGGTGAGAAAAATGGCATTCCTGTTGAAGTAGCAATGGTCTATAATACTTCATATACTGAAAATTTACATTCTTATGTAAATAATATCAATACACATGAAGGAGGGACGCATCTTTCTGGATTTAGAAGAGGGTTAACACAAACCCTTAAAAAATATGCAGAAGGATCAGGATTATTGAAGAATTTAAAGTTTGATATCGCTGGTGATGATTTTCGTGAAGGATTAACAGCCATTATATCAGTTAAAGTTGCCGAACCACAATTTGAAGGGCAAACTAAAACTAAGTTAGGAAATCGAGAAGTTTCTGCCGCAGTTAGTCAGGCCGTATCAGAAATGTTATCAGACTACTTGGAAGAACACCCGGATGATGCTAAAATTATAGTTCAAAAAGTAATTTTAGCAGCTCAGGCAAGACATGCTGCGAGTAAAGCACGTGAAATGGTGCAGCGAAAAACGGTAATGACGGGTGGTGGTTTACCTGGAAAATTATCAGATTGTGCTTGGACGGATCCTGAAAAATGTGAAATATTCTTAGTCGAGGGTGACTCGGCGGGTGGTACCGCAAAACAGGGTAGGGAGCGTAATTTTCAGGCTATTTTACCATTACGTGGTAAAATTTTAAATGTTGAAAAAGCAATGCCTCATAAGGTCTTTGAAAATGAAGAGATCAAAAGCATGTATACAGCACTAGGTGTAACTATTGGTACCGAAGAAGACAGTAAAGCACTAAATCTAGAAAAATTACGATATCATAAAATTGTAATTATGTGTGATGCCGATGTTGATGGTAGCCATATTGCCACCTTAATTTTAACCTTCTTCTTTAGATATATGAAAGAGCTGATAGAAGAGGGCTATGTTTATATTGCAGCACCACCTTTATATTTAATAAAAAAAGGAAAGAATAAAGAGTATGCTTGGAGTGATGAAGAGCGTGATGCATTATTAAAAAAATTCGATGGAGGAACTATTCAACGATATAAAGGTCTTGGAGAAATGAATGCAGAACAGTTATGGGATACTACTATGAATCCTGAATTTAGAACTATGCGTCGTGTCACAATTGACAATGGAACAGAAGCTGATAGAGTTTTCTCCATGTTAATGGGTGATGAAGTGCCGCCAAGAAGAGAATTTATTGAAAAAAATGCGATATACGCAAATATAGATATTTAATCAAGAACATAAATAAACTCAAATGAAAGTAACAGTTGTAGGCGCTGGTGCAGTAGGCGCAAGTTGTGCAGAATATATTGCAATAAAAGATTTTGCATCAGAAGTAGTAATATTAGATATTAAAGAAGGCTATGCTGAAGGTAAAGCAATGGATTTAATGCAAACAGCTTCCTTAAACGGATTTGACACGAAAATAGTTGGAACAACCGGAGACTATTCTAAAACTGCAAATAGCGATATTTGTGTAATTACATCTGGTATTCCTCGTAAACCGGGGATGACTAGAGAAGAATTAATTGGTATTAATGCAGGTATTGTAAAGTCAGTTGCATCTGATTTAATCAAACAATCACCAAATACAATTATGATTGTTGTATCTAATCCGATGGATACAATGACCTATTTAGTACACAAAACAACTGATTTACCTAGAACTAAAATTATTGGCATGGGTGGAGCCTTAGATTCGGCTCGTTTTAAATATAGACTTGCCGAAGCATTAGGAGCCCCTATTTCTGATGTTGACGGTATGGTTGTTGGTGGACATTCTGATAAAGGAATGATTCCATTAACACGTTTAGCAGCAAGAAATAGTGTACCTGTGACTAAATTCTTATCAGACGAAAGAATTAGTCAAGTTGCTGAAGATACAAAAGTAGGTGGTGCAACCTTAACAAAACTATTGGGAACTTCAGCATGGTATGCACCGGGTGCTGCTGTGTCCGGACTTGTACAAGCAATAGCATGTGATCAACATAAAATGTTTCCTTGCTCTACTTTTTTAGAAGGTGAATATGGTTTAAATGATATTTCAATAGGTGTGCCTGTAATTTTAGGTAGAAACGGTATTGAAAAAATTGTTGAATTAGACCTTACTGATGCAGAAAAAGCTAAAATGCAAGAGAGTGTTGCGGGTGTTAGAAAAACAAATGAATTATTAGAAATATAGTATAGTATTGTATTGATTTGTCAATTCTTTATATTTTAAGAAAAAACCATCTGCTTGAGTAGGTGGTTTTTTTATAGAAACCTACGTATCTTTATCATCAAAATATCAATATTGTCATTAATCTTAAACATAGAAACTGCTACTAAGAATTGTTCCGTAAGTCTCTCATATGAGGGAGAAATACTAGCAGTAAAAGAATTAAATGATGGTAATTATTCACATAGCGAAAATTTGCATGTTTTTATTGAAGAGGTTTTAAGCTCAAAAAGCAAATCATATGATGAAATTGACGCGATAGCTGTGAGTAAAGGTCCAGGATCTTTTACAGGCTTGCGTATAGGTGTTTCTGCAGCTAAAGGATTGTGCTATTCATTAGACAAGCCATTAATTTCTATTTCAACATTAGCCTCTTTGACGAATGCTGTTGTGGTTGAAAGTAACGCGATTATTATCCCACTTTTAGACGCGCGAAGAATGGAGGTTTATAGTGCCGTTTTTGATAATAATTACAACCAAATTAGAGAAGTAAAAGCTGAAATTATAGATAACCATTCTTTCAATGAATTTTTGGAAAAGGGAAAAGTATATTTTTTAGGAGATGGTGCACAAAAGTGCAAAGAATTTATAAAGCATAAAAACGCAATTTTCGTAGATGATTATTTTCCATCAGCTAAACAAATGGCGAAATTATCATTTGATAAATACAAAAAAAACGATACTGAAGATGTCGCTTATTTTGAACCATTTTATTTGAAAGATTTTATGGTAACATATAAAAAAAAACAAAACTAATTATCGGTAGAATAATAATTCAATAACCTAACTAAATCATCTTTTTTCTTTAAGTTAATCTTTTCCTTTTTGAAAAAGTTACTCAATTTGTTTTTCTTTTCTGGAAATTGTTTGAGAAAAGTTTTCTTTTTTTCAGGAATTATGATAAGAGAATTGTTTATTTCAAAATAATATTCATCATAATCTTTAAAAGACGCAGGAACCTCACTTTCGTAAGGATTAGTTGCTTCTCGTTTATAAATAAACTTTTTATTCTTCTTTAAATAAAGCCTATTTGTTCCTCTAGAAGAAATTAAGATAAAATAACCCGACTTATGTTTACCTTCTCCATCTATATAACCTCTAAAGTGATATCGGTTATCATTTATTTTCACATAAATATTTTCTGATTTAATTAGATCAGTAGCATTTTTATCATACAAATTTGTTTTTGTTTCAATAGCGTCGTTATAAATATTATATCTCATATAAAAATCGCCATTATTTTGGGTTAGTATGTCATATGCTTTTCCAAGAATAAACTCTTCACTTCCATAGGGAGTACCATTTACGGTAGATAAATCAACTTTTAAATTTTTATCCTTATTATTATTAACGTAATTTAAATAACCATCAGATATCGGGTTTAAATTTTGTTGGTTCTGTAAAAATTGGTTTTGTCCGTTTATAACCGACATATTAAGTAAAAATAGTACAAAAAATAAATTCTTAATTTTCATAATTGAGGTTTCAAAAGTTAGATCAAAATTACTCATTTTTTTTATTTAAAAGATACTTGTACAAGTTAAAACTAGAGCTAAAATTGCCGGTACGGATTGTATATAGAAAAGTCGTATCTTTTTTGTTGAATAAGCGCCGTAGATTCCGGCAATAATTACACAAGCCAAAAAGAATACGGCAACATCTGTATTTTTAGATACAATTGACCAGATCAAACCTGCAGCTAAAAAACCATTGTATAATCCTTGATTAGCGGCTAATGTTTTAGATTCTTCAGCAAATTCTTTAGTCAAGCCAAATGTTTTTAAACCTTTAGGTTTGGTCCAATAGAACATTTCTAGTATCAAAAAATAAATATGTAAAAAAGCAACAAGACCGACTAAAAAAATTTGTAAATACTTCATAATTAGGAATGATTAGTTAGTTAAATTTTATTTGAATTTGTTCAAATGCTTTTTCTGTTTCATTAACAGGTAATTGACAAGCACCATCTATGCAGACATAGATAGTAGTTTGATCTTCATTGTACTTATATTTTAGCAATGGTAAATTACTTTCTTTAATGCTACCAACGATCAATTTATTTGGAATATACTTTTTATTGACCTCTTTTAGTTTTTGATTGGCATCTTTTCCAACAATTGCTATTTCATAAAAATTACCCAATAAATTGGTATATAACAAGGACCAATTAGAAGCTCCAGCTCCATACTTTATAGCCCTATCCTTAACATTATGAAGCATTTGTTTTGCTGTAGCCGAATATTGTTTATTTGCAAAATAATGCCCTAATTTAAACAAATTATTAGCCATTATTGAGTTTGAAGACGGAATTACATTGTCGTCAATATCAATTTTTCTGGCAATTAGACCTTTATCCTCATCAGAGGTAAAGAAGAACATATTGCTTTTATCATCGAAAAAATGATCGAAACAATAATTAGTCAGTTGTTTAGCGCTTTGCAACCATTTTTCATCTAATGTAACTTCATATAGATTTATAAAGGCATCAACTACCGTTGCATAGTCTTCTAAATAAGCATTAATTGTACTCTTTTTATTTTTATAATTTCTATATAAACCACCATTTTCTTTTGATTGAATATATAACAAAAAGCTTGCATTTTTTAAGGCTCTTTCCAAAAAATGTTCATCATCAAAAACACGATAGGCATCAATATATCCTTTTAACATCAAGGCATTCCATGAAGTTAAAGTTTTATCATCTAAACGTGGTCTGCTTTTGTTTTCTCTTGTTTTTAATAAAAGATCTTGCCAATTATCTACTTTTTCGGCTAATGCTTCTTCTGTAAGACCGTGTTGTTTAGAAATCTCTTTATCAGACTTTGTTCTGTGAAGGTTATACGTTTCATGTTCCCATTTCCAGTTGTCTGAAATATTATAATAATCAGAAAATAAATTAAAATCATCCTTTATTAATAGTTGTAATTCTTCTTTTTTCCATACATAAAAAGCACCTTCTTCTAATTCTCCTTTTTCATTATCACTATCGGCATCAAGTGAAGAATAAAAAGCACCATTATCATTCATTAATTCACGTTCAATAAATGTAGTTGTACGATAGACAATATCTTTATATAAAGGGTTTTTAGTTGCTAGATAGGCGTTGGCATATAAACTTACCAGTTGGCCATTATCATATAACATTTTTTCAAAGTGCGGAATATGCCATTTTGCATCGACTGAATAGCGCGCAAAACCACCTCCAACCTGATCAAAGATACCTCCATAAGCCATTTTAGTAAGCGAAGTGTTTACATAATCGAGTATGTTAGAATTATTTGTTTGTTTCGCATATCGCAATAAGAACTGAAAGTTATTAGGAATAGGAAATTTAGGAGCACCTTTTCTACCTCCCATTTCTGTATCTATCTGTTTTACCCAGTTCGATACTATTTGGTCCAACTCGTCGATAGTGAAACTACTTTCAGCATTATTCATAGCAATTAGATCAGACTGTTTTATACCCTCAGTTAAGTTTGATGCGTACTCCTCAGCTTTTGCTGGATCTTCTCTATATAATGTTGCTATTTGTTCAAGAGTGTTAATCCAATTATCTTTAGGAAAATAAGTGCCTCCCCATAAGGGTCTACCATCTGGAAGTGCAATACAATTTAAAGGCCAACCACCACGTCCTGTCATGAGTTGAACGGCATTCATATATATTTGATCAACATCAGGCCTTTCTTCTCTATCTACTTTTATATTGATAAAATGTTGATTCATTATGTTGGCAACAGTAGTATCTTCAAAACTTTCATGTTCCATAACATGACACCAATGGCAAGCGGCATAACCTACAGAAATTAGAATTAATTTGTTTTCTTTTTTAGCTAATTCTAAAGATTCATCATTCCATGCATACCAATTTACAGGATTGTGAGCATGCTGCAATAGATAAGGACTAGACTCATTAATTAAGGCATTGGTATATGTATGATCTTTCATCTTTTTGTGATTTTGACTATTACAATTTGTCAATAATAATGATGTAATAAAAAGAAAAAAAATTCTATTCAGCATTTTTATTTTTTCTCAAAGATACATTATTAGATTTGTTGGATAAAAAAAAGGCGTTTTGAAAACTGTCAAAACGCCTTATTATTTAACAAGTGAAGTTTTACTTTACTTCAAAAGTAATTTTTACATTTACACGAAACTCTTCAACGTCATCTCCTTTTACAACTGCACTCTGAGATTGTACAAATACCGATTTAATATATTTTACACTTTTTGAAGCATGCTTTACAGCTTTACGAGTGGCATCTTCCCAACTTTTTTCAGAATTGGCCATTACTTCAATAACTTTCATTACTGCCATAGTTTTTGTTTTAGATTAATATTCTTTGAAGTAAAGATAAGAAATTTAGTACTAAGTTTAATTCAGTATTACCGTATTAGAAGTTCGGAGTTTAAATTGCGCTTTACAAATTTTATCATTCATTTAACCATTAATAGCAACTACATCTTCAACTTTATTAGGTAATAATTGTTTTAATGTTGCTTCAATTCCATTTTTAAGCGTTATCGTAGATGAAGGGCACCCACTACAAGCCCCCTGTAAAATCACACTCACCGTTTTACTTTTTGTATCATAGGATTGAAACATAATATTACCACCGTCAGAAGTAACCGCAGGTTTAATATATTCGTCTAAAATTGCAACAATTTCTTTAGAAATATCGTCTAAATCTTTTATTTCAACAGGAACGTGATTTGACGTTTGTTGTTGAACAGGTTGGTAATCTTCATCAACAATTAGTTTACCATCTTCTATATAGTCTTTTAAGAAACCACGTAGGTCATTGGTAATTTCAAACCAGTCTATTTTTTCTGTTTTTGTAATGGAAACATAATTTTCAGAAATAAATATTTCTTTTACAAATGATAGATTAAACAATTCATTAGCCAATGGAACTCCTTTAGTTTGCTCAGTTGAAAGAATTTCAATATTCTGGGTAGTCAATAATTTATTAGTTACAAATTTTATTACATTCGGGTTTGGTGTATTTTCTGCATAAATTTGGACAGGCATTTTTTTACTACTGTCTTCAACATTAAATAGAGAACCATTTTTATTCAAGTAATTTTCAATGACTTGCTGTAATTCTTCTTGAATATCAATCCATTCAACAATATTAAAACGCTCAATTGCAACAAAGTTTGCCGTAATATATACTTTCTTAACAAAGGGTAAATGAAACAATTGTTGAACCAAATTAGAATTAGAAGCATCTTCAATGGTGTTGTATTCAAAACTACTTTGAGTTAAAATTGAATTCGCAACAAATTTTATGATAGAATCGTTGGTTGTATTTTCGATATTAATAGTAAATGATTGCATTATAGAATAATTTTGAATGCAAAAATAGATAAAACTAATTTGTTAGTTTAATTTTGAAATATATTATTGTAAACACCATAATCAAATTAATATATTAACAAGGTAAAATTTCTGCCTTAAAAAGGATAACTAATTACTTTGCTATAGTATTTAATTCTACATTTAGGAGTTCTTTTGCTTTAAAATCTTCAATAGAAACAGAAAAGATATGATGTTTATCTAAATTATTCAATTTATTATTTCCATCACTATCTTCAACTGTTTTAAAGAATACTTTTTTAACCACAGGAAAATATTCCCAACTATTTAAGTGATGATTTTTTGAAGATATTTTCTTAAAATTTTTACCATTATCAATGCTTAAATATAAACTAGTAAAAATTATGGCTTCGTCATCTTCCGTAAAAGTGTCAATAATTTGATATAATATTACTTTTTCAGATTCATTTTTGTCATTATACAATTGTTCGTAAGAAATGATCTTAATTTTATTGACAGTTAATACATCAGTTTGTTCAGTTTGAATGTTTTGAAAAATTAAATTTCTCAAATAACTATCATTATATCCTTTCCTTGAGGTATAT
>Ga0209633_10001624_pt1 | contig 22722 bp, 19 predicted proteins | sample Cruoilmetagenom1_FD_187290 | JGI IMG/M metagenome (GOLD analysis project Ga0209633, IMG submission 187290) | Oil polluted marine microbial communities from Coal Oil Point, Santa Barbara, California, USA - Sample 1 (SPAdes) (version 2) | ecosystem: Environmental > Aquatic > Marine > Oil seeps ...
ACATGGAGTTGGTTGGAAAACCCTAGTTTCCGTTGGAATGAGTATTCCATTTGCGGCATTTGTAGAATCATTTAATCACGAAGCTGTGCAGCAAGAAGATGGAAGATGGTTATGGGAATATTCATTTTCTTCTCATGACAGTATTAATCACACTGCTTCACTTTATGCAAGCATTGATATTAGTGGAATAGATTGGGAAATGTATATAAGTAAAGAAACCTTCTTTGATAATTTTATGTGGTTTTCAGGACGATCTGACTTATTTGGAAAAAACGGAACATGGACATTTTTTTCAGAACCTAAAAATCCTGAACCTTGGTTGGGAATTGAATGGGAATACAATAAAGCTGATAGCACTGGAAGTATAAAATATACTGATATTTATGAAAAAAGTGATGGTAAAGGTGGTTATATAAATTATGGATTAGTTGCAGATTCAACTTATGATGCATTCTTTGATATTTATGATGCCAAGAAAGATAATTTAATTAGTATAAAATGGAACAGAGAAACTCACGAAGGAAGAATAAAAGATTTTAAACACTTTAGTGATAATGAATGGCATTGTTGGAATTCTAACTTAGAAAACATAGAATGTAATTAGTATTTTGTCAAACTCTAAATTAAGGGAAGGTTTAAGTTATCTTCCCTTATTATAAATAGTACCCTGCTAAATATTTCATATTAGCGGTAATAACCAAGAAATATCTTAAAATATTCAATTTTTAGTCTTTCCCCATCGAAAAGAACTACAAAGAAGTGTTTTTTAAGTCCAATCCCATTGAGAAAAACGAATTCTCTTATTCAATAACATACTTTTGTCTCAAATAATAAAAAAAATGAGGCGAAAAATGAAAAAAATAATTTTACTGATATTTTTTATATCAATAGGTTCCATGTACTCACAATACGACTCTAAAGGAAACCTGGAAGGTAAGGTTGTTGATAAAGGAAATAAATTACCATTAATTGGAGTAAATATTTTTATTCTAAATAATAGTACCGGCACAACAACAAATCGAGAAGGTTTTTATCAGTTTCAAGATCTTTCCGTTGGAACATATACAATTCAGTTCAGCTATATCGGGTATGATAAAGTTACAAAAACAGATATTATTATCCGGCCCAAAAGAACAACCTATCTAAATATCGACCTGCAATCCTCAACTGTAGAATTAGAAAATGTTGTTGTGGAAAGCGGATATTTTCATGAAATTGGTCAAAAACCAATTGGGACCGTTAATTTTTCATCGGAAGAAATCAGAAGAGCCCCTGGATCTGCCGGTGATGTTAGTAGAATATTATTTGGTTTACCATCGTTAGCAAAAGTAAATGATTCCAGAAATAGTTTAATTGTAAGAGGCGGCAGCCCAATAGAAAATACATTCTACATAGATAATATTGAAATTCCAAATATTAATCATTTCCCGGTTGAGGGATCATCCGACGGTCCAATTGGGCTAATAAATGTTGATTTGATTGAAGATGTAAACTTTTATTCAGGAGGATTTTCATCAAAATATGGTGATCGCCTTTCATCAATAATGGAAATTTCATTTAGAGAAGGAGCAAAAGATAAATTCCGACCTCAACTGGATTTGAGCATGCAAGGTTTTGGAGGAGTTTTAGAAGGTCCACTCTCAGATAAAGGATCATATATGATTTCTGCAAGTAAAAGTTATCTTGAATTAATTTTAAATGAAAAAGAAACCGGTGGAGCCCTTCCTAGCTATGCTGACGCACAGGCAAAAATCGTGTATAACCTTAACGACAAAAATAAACTTACTTTTTTAGAAGTCTTTTCATTAGATCAAATTAATATGACTTATGAAAATGCTGCTGATGCAGATCATACTGATGTTTATGGTAAAACAGATGGAATTACTAATGTTGTAGGATTAAATTGGCAATATATTTGGAATAAATCAGGTTATTCCAACACATCAATTGCCCATACATTTTTTAATTATGAACGAGATTATTCGGAAACAAAATCTCGGAATCATCTTTATACTAACAATTCTACTGAAAATGCTATAAAATTAAGAAATGTGAATTATTATAAACTAAATAAAACAAATAATTTTGAATTCGGATTAGAAGCAAAATATAACTTTAGTCAATTTGATGTTCTATACGAAGAATGGGAAGACAACTATGGTAATCTAACTCCAAGATTATATGTTGATAAAGAGTTAAACACCATAAAAAGTGGAATATTTGCAAATCATAGATTAAATATTACTGATGAGTTGAATATTGAATATGGTGGCAGGGTAGATTATTTTGAATACAATGATAACTTTAATTTTTCACCAAGGTTTTCTTTTGGTTATGATATAGGAAATGGAATTACCTTTTCAGGAAGTGCCGGAATTTTCACTCAAGAAATCCCAGTAAACTTCTTGGTGCAGAACGATAACTTTAAAGATCTTGCTACTCCAACTTCAAATCATTTTATTCTTGGATTGAGTAAAATGCTAGGTGAATCAACTCGATTAAGTCTTGAAGGATATTATAAATCATATGATAATTTCCCAATTGATCCGAGCCAACCAAATGTTTTTATTTTTGATCAGTCTATGATAGATGGATTATTCTTGAATCATGAAAGTCTAAAAAGTGATGGGAAAGCGTTTTCAAGAGGAATTGAATTAATGGTTCAGAAAAAATTAGCATCAGACTTTTACGGATTAGTTAGTGCTTCATACTCAAAAACAAGATATAAAGATTTAAATAATGATTGGCACGATAGAATTTATGATAACGAATTTAACTTCACTCTTGAAGGAGGATACATTCCAAATAAAGAATGGGAATTTAAACTTAGATGGATTTATGCCGGAGGTGTTCCTTACACTCCTTTCGATATAGAACAATCCGTTATGGCTAATAATGGTATTTGGGATATTGAAAATATCAATAGCAAAAGATTACCTGATTATCATTCATTAAATGTTCGGGTTGATAAACGGTTTTATTTTTCCGGATCGAATCTGATTGTATATCTTAGTGTTTGGAATGCTTATGGAAGAGAAAATGTATCACAATATGTATGGAATCAAAAAGAAAACAAAAAAGACAAACAATTACAATGGAGTACATTACCAGTACTTGGTCTAGAATTTGAATTTTAATTAGTTTTCGTGGAGGCGCAATATCCGCCATATCAGGTAAGTTTGCGTCTCTACAGAAAATTACAAAATAGTTTTTCGATATTGAGCTGGGGTTAATCCTGTGTTTTTCTTAAAGGCAGAATAAAAAGCAGATTTAGAAGTGAATCCGGCTTCAAATCCATGAGCAAGAATACTATATGTTGATTCTCTATCATTTTTTATTAGACTTTTAACTTCTTCAACACGATACGAATTAACAAAATCATAAAAATTTTGATTTAATTTAGTATTAATTATTTCGGACAAGTTATGATTTGAAATATTAAGTTTTTGCGCTAGTAAACTTAAATTAAAATTATCATTAAGATATGATTTCTCTTTTTTCATTAGTAAATGTAAGTTTTGAATATGTCTGGAAGCAACTTCTTCGGTTAAACCAGATTTTTTATAAGAAGTGTTTTCATCGGTTTGAGTAACAATTTTGGTTACTTCAGACTTTTTATAACTCTTAAATGCAAAAGTATATAAGAAAACAGAAATAGTTATATAAATTAAAAGGTCTGCATGTAGTTCTTTTCCATAAAAATAGGCCAACAAATAAGACAAAAATACAACTGCCCAAATTATCATTATTCCAACAATAAGATATAAAAGCCAACTAAGATCAACGTCTTCAATGTTTGAAAAATTATCTTTAACTGTTTTATTGAATTTCTTAATTACAAAAATCGTTGCAAATAAATAAGAAAGTCCGTGAGGAAGAATCATCAGTCCAATTAATTGAACATGCCAAGGTGCCGTTATTGTCTGGTTTATTAAAGAAAGCTGATATTCTGATCCTTCAAAGTAAAAAAAGAAAATTCCATAAATTTGAAAAATTAAAAACGGTAAAAAGTGCCATAAATCAGTTAATTGAAAAGATTCTCTTTTATGAATTAGGAAAACAACATATAAATAAACCAGTGGTCCGTACAAATAAGGAATTGAGTTGCTTAATCCGTAAAGCCAGGGAATTTCATTAATAAATCCTTTGAGAGCAATTACTTCAGTAAATAGATCAAAGGAGAAAACCAGTATTGTTAATGCCAAAAATTTATTTGCAAATACATTTTCTTTTTTTCGCCAGAGAATAGTTGATAAAAATAATCCTTGTGCTATTCCAATCACAAAAATGTAATTAATAATTTCACTGAATCTAATCATTGCAAAATAACTTTTGGTTAGGTAGTTACAAACTTAATTAAAATGATTTCATTTTGATGATATTAAGAGAGGAAAAATAATATCATCTTCTCATAAAATACATTCCTTTAATATTCATATATTTATAAATATAAATCAATTCTCTAGGATAATTATAATGCCCCAAAATATCACTAATATTGCTAGTGATAAAGAGCTAATTATCGAAATTAAGGCAAGTAGCCAAAATGCTTTTAAAATCTTATTTAATAATTATTATAAACCGCTAATAGATTTTTGTTTATATAGAAGAATTGATTTAGATATTTCTAAAGATATTGTACAAGAAATATTCACTTATATTTGGCAATCAAGAGATAAACTAGATCCGGATAAATCTATAAAATCATTTTTATATAAATCCGTTACTAATAAGATAATTAATTACATAAAACATTCTTCTTCTAAAACACTTCAACTAGACGAATCAATTTCTCCAAAACCACAAAACAATGGTCTGACTATTGAGTCAAAAATTGACATTTATTCTGCAATAGAAAAACTTCCTGAAAAACTGAAATCTGTTTTTATGTTAAGCAGGATTGAAGGTTTCAAATATTCTGAAATTGCAGAGATTAGTGAGATATCGGTAAAAGCTGTAGAAAAACGAATGACTAAAGCATTAAAACTCCTTCGAAAATCTATTTCCTAATTTTTTTTTCTTGTGTGGTAGGGTATTTTCCGTTTCAATTGTATAGTTATGTAGAAAAGCATTAAGGATCAAAAAAATAATGAAAAAGACGTATTTCCAAAATTTGTGTATTAAAGATATAACCAACAATATTAGTGATAATGAAAAACAAATATTAATTCAATGGTTAGAAAAATCAGAAGAGAATAAAGTAGAATATAAGAATATTAGGGAAACATGGAATTTAACTAAACCTAATACTTTAGAGTATAAATTAAATATTGAAGATGAGTGGAGCAATTTAAACGAGAATATCACTTCAAACCCGAAAATAGCTTCAACTAATAAAACCGGAAAAGTTCTTGCTTCTTTGTTTTCACCAAAGTTCAAACCTATTTGGGCAACAAGTGCAGCACTTGTTCTTATCATTTCTTCATTATTTGTTTTTAATACTTTCAACTCATCAAATAAACTTAAAATTATTACTTCACAAAATAATGAGCGGTTAGAAGTAGTATTTAATGACGGTTCCTTCGCACAACTAAATAGCGGAAGTGAATTACAGTTTTATGAAGACTTTGAAAATGATAAGAGAAATGTAATTCTAAAGGGGGAAGCATTTTTCTCTGTAAAAAAAGATGGCCGGCCGTTTATTATAACAACAGATAATGCAATTACAACAGTTCTCGGAACACAATTTAATGTATGGTCAAGATCTAATGAAACAAGAGTAATTGTAAAAGAAGGTAAGGTTAGTCTTGCCGAAAATTCTCTGCTGGGCAATAGAGTTATATTAACCAGGGGTGAACTAAGTAAAGTAAAAGCCTCACTACCGCCAATTGAACCGACAAAAGTAGATGCGGATCACTTACTTGGCTGGTTAGATGGAAAACTAGTTTTTGATAATACCTCCTTACAAGAAATTGCTGAAGAATTTGAAAGGTTTTATAATGTAGAAGTATCTGTAGAATTGCTTGATCTGGCAAAATATAATTTAACGGGATCTTTTGAAGATAAAAACATTAAGGATGCATTGGCAAAATTGTGTTTAGCCCTAAACTTAAATTTTAATGAAAACAACAATAATTACGTAATTACAAAATAAACATGCTACTAATTAAATAATCGGGGGTAAGTCATGAAAAACTTACTAAAAATAATTATAACAATATCTATTATATTTGCCGGATGTTCACATGTTCCGCAATCGGTAAACGAAAATGTTACTGAACCTGTTTTAAAAAACGAACCTAAACTTATATATCCTTTCGTAGCTCAGCAAAACAACCTTCACGGAACTTCTACAATTATTTTTAACATTACAAAAGAAGGAAAAGTAAGTGAAACAAGAGTTCAAAAAACATCCGGATTTTCAGATTTGGACAATGCTGCCGAAAGTTACTGTAAGCAGTTAGAATTCATTCCTGCAAAAGAAAATGGTACACCAATTTCAGCTGCAATGAAATGGGATGTTAAATTTAATTTGGAAAATTTCGGAAACGAAATAAAAAAGCGAATTGTTGAAGTCAAAGATCTCTACGATGATCTTGAAACAGCAACCGATGTTGAAAAAAATTCAATACAAAAAGAAATCCTGGAAGTTCATGATAAAATTATTTCTAAAACAAAAGACGGCCTGAAGCTTAATGAGTATTTATATCAGGTTGTTTTAGTAGATATTAAAAATGAATGGAAATATTTAAGCGAGTCTTACCCTTTAACATTTTTGCTTTATCATGATTTTGTAACAAGATTTGATGAATATGACAAAATGGATGAAGTTAAATCTAGATTAGAAGACTTAATTAAACAAGATTTAAGACACTTGAATGCAGCAAACGATGATAATTATTACAACGGAAGTAAATCAGCAATAATTCAGAAAATTAAGAGTTTTGTTGAGAACAATTATCCAAGTATAAACCTGGATGAATTTGATTTAGAAATTAAATTGAATAAAGATAATTTATCATAAAAAATGAAACTAAGAATGCTTTGTAAAATATTGTTGCTAAGTTTATTAACTCTAACATCATTTAGAAGTTATGCACAAAACGCATGGGGGAAAGAGGTTTTTCTTGACATAAGAGAAAAACCTCTGCGTGATGCATTAGCAGAATTAAGAAAGCAAACCGACCTTAATTTAATTTTTAATGACAATCTTACAAAAGAAAAATTATTAACCTTAAATATTAACTCAACTGCTGAAAAAGCAATGACGGAGTTATTGAGTTCAACAGGATTTACATATAAAAAATTTGATGATAATTCTGCGGTAATTTTTGAAGAAAAACCTAAGCCACCAAAAACTAAAGCCGTTGTAAAAAAATCGAATTTGAAAATAAATTTGACTTCAGAAAAGGCTGAAATTATTAAACCAACTCTAATTTCAAAATTGGAACTAATATATCCCAAAGACGCCGTTGACAAACAAATTGAAGGAGAGGTATTGGCAAAAATATTAGTCTCCAGCAAAGGAGATGTCTCCCGGGTTAAGTTGGAAAAATCTTCAGGGCATCAAATACTAGATACGGCTACAATTAATTATGTACAAAAACTAAAGTTTCTGCCGGCGGAACTAAATGGAAAGTATAAGGATGTATGGACTACAATGGTGGTTAAATATCAGTTTGAATATATAATGGAAAAAAAATAAGCAACAATACCACTTGATCAAATTATTTTCGTAAAAACACTATACTGCTCTTAAGCAGCGCCGTTGCCAAAGCCAGATCAAGGGCTCCAACAGCTAATAAAACTGTGTAGTTACCGGAAGCCAATTTAGATAACATTATTCCCATAAGAATCATCAGGCTCAAAAAAATAAGAAATCTAAGTTCAAAGAATTGATAAATTTTCGGTTTTTCTAATTTGTTTATCCTTATTAGATTTTTTTTATTGAATTTAGTAAAAATATATTTATTTTTAATTAACCCGATAATAAATGCGGTTACCATCACTGCAGAAATAATTTCCATGTTAGAATTGATGCTTTGTGCTTCCTTTAATAACGAATAACCTTTCAGAAATAAAATTATACCGCCGATTATCCATACAATTGCGGATATTATAACTAGAGTTTTCCTTGTAGTATTAATCACAAATTTTCTCTTCTAAATTGTGCCGGAGTTTTGCCGGTTATTTTTTTAAATGCCGAATAAAAAGCAGATTTTGAAGTAAAACCGGCTTCAAATCCATGTGCAAGAATACTGTAGGTTGAATTCCTATCTTCACTTATAAGTTTTTTTACTTCTTCAACCCTGTATGAATTTATAAAATCGTAAAAATTCTGCTCAATTTTTCTATTCAATATTTCAGATAAATTATGGTTAGATATACCAATTATTTTTGATAATTCAGTTAGGTTTAATTTATCATTTTTAAAAGGCTTTTGTTCATCCATTACTAACAACAAATTTTTTAAATATTTATTAGCTTCTTCTTCACTTAAACCCGACTTACTGTAAGAACCGGCTTTCCTTTCAGTTAAGTTTTCTTCATGTTCTGAATTTTCCTCTATTATTTTTACTTCCGGCTGAGCTAACCCTTTATAAGCCATTGCATATATGAAAACCGATATTGCCAAATAGCTTACCAGCTCCGATCTAATTTCTTTTCCATAAATCAATTGAAGAATAGTCATAAATATTGCCGTAAACCAAAGTAATATTGAGCCAATTGCCAAAAACTTAACCCATGATAAATTATGCTTATCAATACTGGAAAAATTATTTTTTAACTCCTTATTGTATTTATAGGCCTCATAAACGGTAAGAGCAATATAAAACCCGCCGTAAATAGGTGTAAAGTAGGAAATTAATAAAACATGCCAGGGAAGCTCTTGTTCAACATAAACTAAACTGAGCTGATATTCTGTACTCTCAAAGTAAAAAAAGAAAAGACCGTAAACCTGTACTAAGACAAAAGGCAGATAGTGAAGCAATATATTGTAGTCGAACTTTTTAATTCCCCTTGTAATAAAAAAAACATAAAGAAAAATTGCTGGACCATATAAGTATGGGAAGGTTTGCATCGGTCCAATTAATATTGGATAATCTTTAATATACTCCGTAACCGCTGCCGCTTCCAAAATTAAATCAATTGAAAAAAGGAACATTGTAACGGCTAAAAGTCTATTAGCAATTATATTTTCTTTTTTACGGAATAGCAGCAGCACCAATAATAATCCTTGAGCAGCACCAATAATGAACGAATATGCAAATACACTTTTCAAATCGATGTAAAAATTTAATGAGATACGTATAAAAATAGACTTAATTATTTCTAAAGTAAAATTATTTTGAATTGTTGAGTTTTGAACTTATAAAAGTAAATATGACTATGAAATACTTTGTCTATATTTTGCAGGAGTAATTCCGGTAAATTTCTTAAATGCCGAATAGAAAGCTGATTTAGATGTGAAGCCTGCTTCATATCCATGAGCTAATATGCTAAACGTTAAATCTTTATCACTTTCTATCAACTGTTTTACTTCTTCAACTCTGTATGAGTTTATAAAATCGTAAAAATTCTTATTTAACTTAGTGTTAATAACTTCAGATAAATTATGTGTGGATAAATTTAATTTAGATGCTAACTCGGAAAGGCTGAGTTTTGTATCCAGAAATGGCTTATTGGAATTCATATAATCAATTACGGAATTTAAAATCTCTTCAGCTTTTTCATCAGAAAGCCCGGACTTTTTATATGTCTGAGAATCTTCCCCATTCGCCCGGAAAATAATTTCAGGCTGTTTATAACTTTTGAAAGCAAACGAATATAAAAAAACAGAAAGCGTAATATAAATTAAAAGATGTGCATGAATGTCTTCACCATACACAAAATCTAACATATAAGAAAGAACTACCACTATCCAAATAACTGCTGTACCCAAAACCAAATAAAATAACCAACTAAAATCAATATGCTCTATATTTGCAAATGAGTTCCTAATATTCTTATTAAATTTAATAATAAGCAGCACCGTAAATACCATGTAGGTTAAACCGTGTATTGGAATTAATTTACCGATTATCTCAATATGCCAAGGATTAGGAATATTCGGATTAAGTAAACTAAGTTGGAATTCCAGTGATTCAAAATAGAAAAAGAATATCCCGTAAATTTGAATTATAACAAAAGGAATAAAATGTAAATAATCGGACGCAACAAATGAATCCTGTTTGTGAATAAGAAAAACAACATATAAATAAATTAAAGGGCCGTACAAATATGGAAACGAACTTTTATACCCTAAAATCCACGGAATTTTGCTAATAAAACCGGATAAATAGGATACACCTGCAAATAAATCTAAAGCAAAAATTATCATGGTAGCTGCCAAAAATTTGTTGGCAAAACTGTTTTCCTTTTTTCTCCATAGTATGAAGAATAAGAAAACAGCCTGGGCAGCACCAATTGCAAATATGTACGTTATTATTTCTTTAAATTCTAACATAATTAGTTATCAAAATTATGTGGCAAAGATAAAGTAAACGAGTGATTTCTCAAAAAATAATTCTCCAATAATTTTATTCTTGTTTCCAACAAACAAAAGAATTAAGTTCAAAAATCTAACCTATTTTAAAAATGGACAAATATGAAAATAATTAAACTACTTTCCTTTAGTATTATAGTAACAATATTATTTACTTTTTGCAATTCTGAAAAAAACTATCAGGACCAAATCTATAATGGTGAATATATTGGACGTATACCGCCTGGAGATAGTGCACTTATTTTTGCAGAAAATTTAGTTTCGGATGAATTCAACGTTAGAGATGCCGCTTTTTCACCCGATGGAAAAGAGTTTTTTTATTCATTAAAGGGACCGTCATTCTTTTCAATTATTCAATTAAAACGAAAAGGCGATATTTGGCAAAAATCGGAAGTAGCTTCTTTTTCCGGTAAGTATTCGGATATTGAGCCATGTTTTTCACCCGATGGCTCTAAATTGTATTTTGTTTCCAATAGACCGTTAGAAGAAAATGGGGAACCAAAAGATTATGATATTTGGTATGTTGAAAAAGTAAGTGGCCGTTGGAGTTCACCTAAAAATATTGGTTTACCAATAAATACAGAGGCAAACGAGTTTTATCCTTCATTTACTACCGAAGGAACAATGTACTTTTGTGCAAAATATGATAATGGAATCGGTGGGGAAGATTTATTTTATTCTGAGTTAATAAATGGAAAATTCCAAGAGCCTGTGAATTTAGGTGACTCAGTTAATTCGGCAAGAGACGAATTTAATTCTTTTGTTTCTCCTGATGAAAAATATATTATATATACCTCAACCGGCTGGGGTGCCGGACTTGGAGGAGGAGACCTCTGGATAAGTTTTAGGAAAGAAGATAATAGTTGGTCAAAGCCAAAAAATATGGGGTTAAAAGTAAACTCTCCATTTTTTGAATATTGTCCCAGTTTAACCCCGGATGGAAAGTATTTATTTTTTACAAGTAACAGAAATAAGGGTGAAAAGTTTTCCTCAAGTAAACTAAGCTATAACCAGATTATAGATGGTTTACAGTCAACATTAAATGGCAGCCAAAATATTTATTGGATTAGCACGAATTTTATTAAAAAATTAAATCAATAAATTTGTTATTAGCAATATTCAGTTTAAAACGAGAACAGAAACAAAATTAAGCATCCAAAATATTTCGGAGTGAAATGTCTGCCTCTCCACAACTAACTCAAAAGTTAAAAACTCTTTTAACTATATGGATAATATCAATATTAGCAGGAATCATATTTCAGTATTTTGATGATGGTTTCGTTGATCACAATGCATTTTTTATGGGCACACTTATTGGATTGGGTTTTGGACTTTACGAATTATATTTTATTTCTAAAGTTAAACGAAAAATTAAATCTTATGCACTTCCAATAATAATTCTCATTAACGTTTTTCTCTATACTTTACTGGTTTTTATAATATCGGCAGTTGGTGGACTAGTAGGCGGTGCATTATCAAATAAATCATTAAGCGAATATTATGATTACTTGACAGGTGTTGAGCAATTTTATCTGATTGGTTATTCAATAATTGTTTTCACCTTTATAATATTATTCTTACAAATTAATCGTCTTTTAGGTAAAGGAGTGCTAATAAAACTCTTGTTAGCACGTTACCGTAAACCGGTTGAAGAAGAAAGAATAATAATGTTTTTAGATTTAACATCCTCGTCGGAAATAGCTGAAAGACTTAATCCCCAAGATTATAGTTCGTTTATTAAAGATTTTTTTCTTGATCTTGATGATGCGATAATTGAAACGAAGGGATATGTATTTCAATATGTGGGAGACGAAGTCGTAATTTTGTGGGATCCCAAAGAAGGTGCTGAAAATAATAATTGTACAAAATTATTTTTTTACGCTAAAGATAAAATTTTAGAAAAAAAAGATTATTACACAAATAAATATGGAATTATCCCTCAGTTCAAGGCTGGAATTCACTACGGAAAAGTTGTTGTTTCGGAAATTGGCGGAACTAAGCAGGAAATTGCTTACCATGGTGATACAATAAATACTGCAGCCAGAATACGTTCGACTTGTCATACCCTTAACAGCGAATTACTTATTTCTGCAGAGCTGTTGAGTTTGTTACATAATATTGATGTTGAATTTGATGTTAATTCTGTGGGTATATCAAATTTCAAAGGCAAAAAAAATGTAATCGGTCTTTTCAGTATTTCAGAAAATAATAATTCGACAAGCAAAATCCTTTAAAAATCTTAATTCAATTAAATTTATTAGGAAAGAAAATGGAAAATGAAAATAAATTTCAATCGGAGTTTGAAACAATAAAATGGAAACTGCATTTCTCTTCCCCACCGGAAAAAGTTTATGAGGCACTTAGTACTAATGAAGGAAGACGCGGGTACTGGGCTGAATCAGCTGATGAAAACAATGGTAAAATTAATTATGTCTTTTTAAATAATATTGAGGATACCGGTGAAATTTTAGAAAGAGTGCCTAATAAATTATTTTCCGTAATGTACTTTAACTGGAAAGTTACTTTTAAATTATCACCGGATAATTCAAATGGAACTGATTTAGAAATGATATCGGAAAACGTTCCCGAAAAGATAAAATCAGAAATAATTGCCGGATGGGTTTCCTGGCTAATGACAATGAAAGCATTTGTGGATTTCGGTGTTGATCTTAGGAATCATGATGAAAAACGTACCTGGTTTACAGGATATATTGATAATTAAATTATTATCTCCCCTTACGTATAAATGTCATTCTGAAACGAAGTGAAGAATCTCAATATTACAAATTAACACTGTTTTTAGATATTTCGCTCATGCCTTCGGCAGATAAATTTGCTCAACCTGTCTGCCGACAGCCAGGCTCAATATGACAAAATTACTCACTTTGCGCAAGGTAAGTTATTAACATAAAATTGAGGAAATTATTATGACTTATAAATCAGTAAAATTTCTGCTCCCTCTTATTTTAATTATTATCGGATGTTCAATGGAAGATGATAATAAAAATTTGGAAGACCTAAAAAAGGAAATTATAAAAGTGGAAAAAGACTTTGCCAACTTAGTAAAAACGGATGGAATGGCTAAAGCATTTTTAATGTATGCCGCAGAAAATGCCGTACTGAACAGAAATAATAACCTAATTAAAGGAAAAGAAAAAATACAGGAATATTTTGAACATCAAACAATTACAGACATTAAGTTGGAGTGGAAACCGGATTTTGTTGATGTAGCAAACTCCGGAGATTTAGCATATACTTATGGGAAATACAGCTTTTCAGCATTAAGCTCTAATGGTGAAAAAATTAATAGCACTGGTATTTTTCATACAGTTTGGAAAAAACAAAACGATGGAACCTGGAAATATGTTTGGGATTAATCGGCATACTATTTTCTTTTAAAATATTTATAAACCATCCTCAATTTAATACGTCAGAATGTATGATAGTTTTTAATTAATTATTATACATTAATAACACCATTTAGTCTTAATTTAATCCGGGGAGATTAAAAATGATTAAAGACCTTTCTGTTTTATCTATCAAATCATTTCAAAAATTATTACTTATTTTATTTATTTGCTCCACCTTATTTCAAACGGCTGTATTCCCAAAAGTTAAAAGAATAGAAATCAAAAAGCGTGAAGCAGTTACTATCTCACATAATCAAGGCAGATCCGGTCAATATGAAATTTTAAAAGGAATAATTTATTTTGAAGTTGATCCTGGCAATAAAGCCAACAAACAAATTGTTGATTTACAATACGGAAAATTAAATGAACAAGGAATGGTGGAATTCTCTACCAAATTTGAACTTCATAAGCCGATAAATATTGAACAAGGTAACGATCAATTAATCTACTTTGTTAATAACCGTGGAAACAAAATTGGGCAATGGCATTTTAACCATAATTCTGATAAAAATTGGTTGTACAGTAGAGGATATTCTTATATGTGGTGTGGCTGGAATTGCGATGTACCTGAAAGTGACAGAAAGTTAAATATTAATGTTCCGGTTATAACCAATAATGGAGAAGAAATTACAGGAAAAATTTATGCGGAAATGATTTCATTTTATGATGAGGTTATTTATTCCAGGCCAATTGTCTGGGGCGGATCAATACCATATAAACCGGTTTCTATGGATAACTCAAACGCAAAATTAACTAAACGTCAATACAGAGATGATGATCCCATAGAAATACCTAGCACAAATTGGAAGTTCGGATTTTTAGAAGAAGGAAAATTTTCTCCCGATTCCAGGTTCATTTACATAAAGGAAGGATTTAAACCGGGCTGGTTATACGACCTGGTTTATACAGGGAAAAATCCGAAAATAACCGGGCTCGGAATGGTGGCAATTCGTGATGTCGTGTCATTTTTTAAATACGAAAAAGACGAAAATAGAAACCCTCTTGCCGGTAATGTAAAACAGACTTATGCTTGGGGACACTCTCAATCCGGAAGATTGTTAAATCATTTTGTTTATCAAAATTTTAACGGCGATGAAAATAATCAACAAGTATTTGATGGGATAATATCAAATTGTCCGGGCGGAGGCAAAGGATTATTTAATTCCCGATTTGCTCAATTTACACGTCACGGCAGCCACCATGAAGACAATTTATTTCCAATAGATTTTTTCCCGTTTGCAAGTGTAGAACAAACCGATCCTGTCTCAGGGAAAACCGGTGATTCATTTAGTGAAGCCAAAAACTCCGGCTTCATGCCTAAAATTATGTTTGTTAATTCCTCTACAGATTATTGGACTCGCGCTGCATCATTACTTCATACAAATGTTGAGGGAACAAATGATATAAAAATTAATGAAAATGTAAGAATTTATTCAATTGCCGGACGTGCTCATACTTCAGATAGAATCGGGATAATTAATAGAGCTTTATTGACAAATTTACACGATTGGGTAAATTACGGAATTAAACCGCCTGTTTCTCAAATACCAAAAATAGTGGACGGAACATTGGTTTCGTTAGAAAATTTTAACAAGAATTTTCCCAAAATTCCCAATGTTATAATTCCTCAATCATATTATGAACCGTTCAGATTAGATATGGGGCCAAGATGGGAAACTGAAGGGATTGCAGATAATGTCCCTCCTGTTGTAGGACCTAAGTACGTTTGTCTTGTTCCGCAAGTAGATAAAAACGGAAATGAAATTGCAGGAATAAGATTACCTGAAATCGAAGTTCCTTTAGCCACATTTACAGGCTGGCGTATGCGCAATCCGGCATTTTCAAATTCATTAGGCAGAAATTCCGGTACCGTATATCCTTTCCCTCAAAATATGAATGTTCAAATGGAAAGTAATGATCCGCGAGAAACAATTTATACACTTTACCCAACTAAAAAAGATTACTTGAATAAAATTACAAACTCTTTAATTGTACTTAATCAAAAAAGATTCCTTTTGGATGAAGATATACCAAAATTATTTATGGAAGCCGCACAATATGATTACTGGCCTACTTTAAATGAAAAACCTGAGGTAAATATTAATCAAATATCAGTCGCTCCTTCGGAAATAAAACCAGGTGATAAGAGTTTAATTACAGTTACATTCGAAGGTAAATTGAATAATGTGATTTTTACAAAAGCACTCTTCAGAAATCTAAACAATTTTGATTTTTTGCTAAACAATAACGGGTTTAATGGTGATGCAATTGCTGATGACAACATTTGGTCATGTGAAATATTAATTCCGGAAGATTTCCCGAGCAAAGATTTTACTATAGATTTATCATGTTTAGATAAAAATTTCAATCATATATACTTCAGTGAATTAGTAAAAAAAGATAACTATAAAGATAGATCGGTATTGCTGTCTGTGCAATAAAAATGAAACAAAGTATTTTAAGTTTACAAAAGGATACATAATATGAAATTATCTAAAATGTCTAGAATTCATTTTACGTATGTAATAATTATTACAATATTATTCTTCTCCAATATTGTTCTGGCTCAAAATGAAAACGAAAAAACAAATAATACGTATTCTTATGAATTGGGTCCGGCACCGGGGACTTACGAATTATTAGAGAAAGACAAAAAAATTATTATTCCTTTCGAATTCTATAAAAACAAATTTCGCTTTAAGTCTGAAATTAAAGGCAAAACATACAATATGATGCTGGATAATGGAACATTATGGGATGACTTGCTTTTCTTTGGAAGTCCTAAAATTGATTCTGCAGGATTTAATCTTACCGAAGAGACACAATTCGGAATGACGAAAGCTGATTTGGATACAAATGTAACAGTCGCTCTTAAAAATCTAGTTTTCAAAAATCAAAAAGTTGTTGTTAGCAGGTACGATAAAAATAGACCAAATATGTGGGAAGGTTTTGACGGTCAGTTTAGTGCAACATTTTTTAAACATTTTGTAGTTAGAATTAATTTTGATGATTTATTTATTGAACTAATTCCACCGGAAAAATTCCAGTATTCAGGTAATGGACAAGAATTTGAAATGAAAATTGGTCCATTTAATACAAGAACAATTTCTGCGGATATTACATTAGAGAATGAAAAAACTACTTCAATCGATTTATTGATTGACATTGGTGGTTTACACCCAGTTTATCTGCCATTAGGGAAATACGAAAATATTACTTTACCTTCTAAATCAATTGAGGGTGGCCTTGGCAGCGGATTTTTTAATACCAAAGGATATATGGCGAGGATCAAGAATATTAGTTTCGGAAGCTACAATCTTGAAAATGCTCTTACTGCTTTTACACCTGTTGAAAAAGAAACTGATATATTTGGTAACACAATGATTGGACTGCCGCTTCTAAAAAGATTCAATGTTATTTTTAACTATTTTGAAAACAAAATTATTTTGGAGCCGTCAAAATTTTACAAAGATTCATTCATGTATAATATAACCGGGCTTCGTTTCCGTCCCGATAGAAATGGAAATCTAACTATCACTAAAGTTTATCCAAATTCCCCGGCAAGTAAATCCAATATTATGGAAAATGACATCATAACAAAAATTAATGATGTTCCAATTGAGGATTTTAAAAACGGAGAAATTAAATCACTACTTTCTATGGAGGGAGGGATAATAAAACTAGACTTATTAAGGGATAATAAATCTTTATCCGTGGAATTAAAACTTCAGGATATTTTATAATTTAGAAATCGGCAATAAATTTTTGAGACAACTAATGGAAAAATATTTTTGTAATCTTACGTTATTACTTCTTGCTTTACTATTTCTTAACTCATGTGAAAATCAAACAGCTCTTAATCTCAAACCGGGTAAGGAATTATATTATCAAAATAAAATTGATGAAACAATTGCAAGCTTCACTAAAATACTTAAAAAAAATCCAAATGATGTAGAAACCCTGACCTGGCTTGCTCAATCCTATTTACGCAAGGGTGAAAAGAACAAAGCGGAAGAATATTCACAAAAAGTTTTAAAATTAGATAATGAAAATGCGCTGGCAAACTTAATTTATGGAAAGTCAATTCTTCCCCACTATACCGATCCAAACCCAGAAAATTCTGATTTATCCTGGACACATTATCTTAAAGCAATAGAATGTGATTCCACTAATCCAAATATTTGGATTGAGATTTGGGGAGAGTCAATTAGAAGACAAAACATAGATTATTGGCATACTTCCCTTAAAAAATTATACGAAACTAAATTTTTAACAAATGCGGCACTAGAATACGGCCGTTGGATGCTTAGAACATTGCCGTTAAATTCCGTTCTATTAACAAATGGCGATATGGATACATATCCGACTCAGGCTTTACAGGAAGTAGAAAGCTTCAGAAAGGATGTTACTATTGTTGAAAGAGGCCTGCTCGATTTATCCTGGTCATTAAAATTCTTACGTGATTTTGGTAATGTTCCCTTGCCTTACAGCGATGAAGAAATTGATGCTTTTTCAGAAATTTCTGATGATTCCGGAAACCAAATTACAGTAGCCGATCAAATTTTAGCAGATTGGATTCAGAAAGTAAAATCCCGTGAATTTACCCGTCCATTGGTATTTGCTCCAAGTGTAGCTGAAGATTTTTATGAGAAATACAAAGATTATATAAATTATTCAGGATCATATTTTTTGGTCAATTCTAAACCGGTAAATCAATTTCTAAATATGGATAATATTGAAGAAAGCTTGATTGGTATTTCTAATAGTGACTTTTCCGGACCTTGGATAAGTGAAAAGGATCTTAGTCCGATACGAACGATTTATACCAAAAACATAGTTAAAAACATTTCATATTCGGGAATTATTTATTCTAAGGAATTGATTAAAAACGGCCAAACAAATAAGGCGCTCAGTACTCTTACGTGGTTAGAAGAATTTGAAAAAACTACGGAGTTGGGGCCTTCGTTTAATGAGGAGATTTCTCGACTTTTAAATATATGTACAAATTGAAAATTAACTTAACATTCACAACTATAGAAAATTTCAGATGATTAAAATTAAACAACTTACCGACACAAGCTTTGAAACAATTCATAGAGCATTTGCTAATGCATTTTCAGATTATGTAGAACCGTTTGATCTAACACTTGAACAGTTAAAATATATGGTTGAACGAAGAGGATGTAACTTAGAACTATCTTTTGGTGCATTTAGTGATAATGAACTCGTTGGCTTAACCCTTAATGGAATTGGGTCATGGAATGGTGAACTAACTGCATACGATTCGGGAACCGGGGTAATTAAAGAATATCGGAAACAAGGTATAGCGACAAGAATGTTCAATGAATCACTTCCCGTATTAAGAGAGAACAATATTACTCAATATTTGCTTGAAGTTATTAAAAGTAACACATCTGCTTACAAACTTTATAAAAAAGCAGGATTTAAAGTATGTAGAGAGCTGGATTACTACAAAACAGAAAAAGCCAAAATCGGGCTATTGGAATTTGAAGAAAGCAATGGTATAGATATAAAAACAATAACAAAACCCGATTGGGAATTGTTTAAATCTTTCTGGGATTTCTATCCTTCATGGCAGAATTCAATTGATTCAATAAATAGAAAAATTGAACACTTTGATATTCTAGGAGTTTTTGAGCAGAGTAAAATTATTGGTTACGGAATAATAGAAAAACATACGGGTGATATTCCGCAGCTTGCAATTTCAGAAAGTAAACGAAGGAAAGGATTTGCAACAAAATTATTTTACTCACTTTTGGATAAAACTTCTTCCGAGCATATTAAAATAATTAACACTGATAACGTTTATGAACCATTTAAACATTATGCCGAAAAACTTGGCATTCCCGATGGCATTGGTCAATACGAAATGATTCTTAAAATTTGACTTAATACGCAGAAAAGTCCTTGTTTTTCTGATCCCGCTGTTTTGGAGCGGGAGAAGAATCTAATAATATCGATCCCTTATCTTAATAAGGTAGAGATTGAAGATCAAATAATATTTTTCTTATTTTTAATAAACATAAGTATCGATTTCAATAAGTTTATAAATTTTTACTAGAAATGACTAACCAAAATATATATAACTCATCTTGCCGAATTATTAACCTTATTAGAACGTACAATATAAAAGTTTGTTATCCTGAAGTTTTTTTCGGGATAGCAAACTAAACTTTTAATATAGAAAAGCGTAACTAATTATTTAACAGTTACTTATAAAAAAAAACAGAACTGTAAATAGAATGTTATACGGAACAAGCATTCGTGATAACACTCATTTAGCATTATTTGTAGTTCGGCATAACTAATAGTTAGGGCACAAAATATAAAAGTACGAGGTGTTTCTGTGTGTAAGACATATTTTATCAGAAATATTCATTTGATAATATTTATTCTTTTATCAATTGGCTGCGACGAATCACTACCACAAGACAATGTATTAGATCAAGATGATGTAGTTTGTGTTGAAAGTGTTGGCACAAATAGAATTTGTTTTCACACTAATACCAAGAGTATAGATTCTTTGAAGCCATTGATTATTGCTCGAATCAAAGAAGGTATTAAAGAAATAAGTAGATTGATTGTTGTGGAAGATGTTGAATTTAGAGTTATAATATTTCCTGAACGGACCATTCCACACAAAGGGATGAGTGGGGCCTCACCAAACAATGAACATATCTATATCTTACTTGATCCACACCATCCGCGATTGTATAGAAGTTTGGACGAAGAGTTGATTGCAACACTGGCTCATGAATATCACCATACTGTACGTCGGCGGTCTGTTGGTTATGGTAATAATTTATTTGATTCTATCGTAAGTGAAGGATTGGCTGAACATTTTACAATTGAGGTAACACAGGAACAACCACCTTGGATTACACCAATTAAAGAAGAAGAATTTTTATATTGGCGATCAGAGGCTGAAAAAGTATGGTTTAATAAAAAATATAACCATTTAGCATGGTTTATTGGTTTGAATTCTGAAATACCAAGAGGAACTGGTTACGAGATTGGACGACGCTTAATTGCAGATTATCTGAATATTCATTCTGATAAAAAAGCCTCGACTTTGTATGCAACAGAATCAAAAGAGTTTTTACCGAATAAATGATTATCCTTGAGGAGTGCCCTAACCTCTTAAATAAGTAAAAAGTCAAGAGGATAAAAAGATATATCCCAATATAGATTGATAAAAAGTTCTTTGATAAATTGTAATGAACAGCAAACATTAAATGCCAAAATATCTAGTTAGGTTTACCAAGAAGGCAACCAAACCTCTTAGGGGACTGATCCCACAAAATGCGGGACTGTACAAATAATAATGATTGTACTATTCCAGATATTTAATTGGCAAGCGCATTACTACTCAATCCAGCCGAAGGATTACGATATAGCAATAATCAGTTATGCGTAGGAGCTTGTAATGCGCGGCCACTGTAAAGATTTAGTATGTTCTAACTCTCTATTCTTAAATTTATTGTTAAAGTTTTCTTTCCTTTTAAGCATATAGTAAACTACTTTGGCAATTTCTTTAGCAACGATAGTTCTGGCAATGTTTTTATTCTTCTTTCTGAGTTGAGAGTTATAATATTTTCTAATTACCGGATAATGTTGAATAGCATGTACGGCAGCATCAGAGAAAACAACTTTAAGATATTTATTACCGTCTTTAGAGGAACGTTGTTTAGATTTCCCGGCAGAATTACGAGCAGAGGGAGTTAATCGGCAGTATGAATAGAAGTTTTTAATATCTGGGAAACGGTTAATATCATCAACTTCAAGAACAATGTTAAAAGCATTCATTTTACCAATACCGGGAATCCATAAAAGACGCTGAACATCATTATTGGGGATTAAATCTGGATAAAGTTGTTTTTCTAAATCTAGTATTTGTTCTTTAAGTAATGTTTCAAGTTGGGCTAGTTGATTATATTGATATTTGGCAATGCCGGATAACTCTGAAGGATTATAAAAGTTGTATTTAGCTAAAAGTAAGTGCATAGAGTTAGTAACAGATGTATGTCGTTGAACAACTTTGAGTCTGGCACGAAGAGCATCTCTAAGTGCTCTTTTATCATTAGATATTTTATAGGCTTGTGGAATGTAATCCATACGAAGTAGTTGAGCAAGAATGTGAGAATCTACCTTATCGGTTTTGACTTTGGCATAGGCGATAGCTTTAACATATTTTGCATGAGCAAGGACTAATGGTATTTTTAGAGTTGTGAATAAATCATCCAACCAATACCAAGTCATAGTAGATTCAACAGTAGTTTTGTGTTTCCCTTTAAGAGTAGAGAAATATTGAACAAAGTTATGATCAACGTTTTTAATGTTTTGTTGTTTTACAATTTTACCGGAAGAATCGACAGTAGTTAGATATGAAGTAAACTTGTGAAGATCGATGCCGGTGTAATACATTTGATACCTCCAATTATGATTAATGTTATTACTAACATAAATTGTTTTTTACTTATTGGAAATATCAAGCTGCTCAACCCGACCGCCGTTGTTCGTAGGCGTTAAGTTGTAAAAAATTAGTAGAAGTTTTTATTATAAATTGTGTTTAAGTAATAAGTAATGCGTTCTCGATTTATCAGACATAACTAGGTGACCAGCAAATCGTTGTTGCAATTAAAAATAACAACATTTGCATAAAAATTAGGTTGTGCGTTTTGAACTAATCATTGTCGTTTTGGGTGTCGGGTTATCAGCAAGTACGTATGTTTAAGTAAGAAATAATAAATTGAGTTCTCAAAGAAAGATGGGAGGACTTAAAATGGAAAGTATTTATCATAACAA
>Ga0209633_10001625_pt1 | contig 22717 bp, 19 predicted proteins | sample Cruoilmetagenom1_FD_187290 | JGI IMG/M metagenome (GOLD analysis project Ga0209633, IMG submission 187290) | Oil polluted marine microbial communities from Coal Oil Point, Santa Barbara, California, USA - Sample 1 (SPAdes) (version 2) | ecosystem: Environmental > Aquatic > Marine > Oil seeps ...
TTTGTTTCCGGAACGGCTGGATGACTGGATCGGTGAAGACAACCCGGTGCGGGTGATCGATGTATTTGTGGATGAGCTTGATCTCGGCGGTCTCGGCTTTGGCCGGGTCGCGCCGCAGGCTCTTGTAGAACTCTTTAGCGTAAGGCCGGGTCGGCATGGCCTCGATTTCGGCCCCTGTATGGGCTAGAATTTTTGGGCTAGATATTGGGCTAGATCGTCAGAAAAATCTAAAAATATCTTCTATAATCAATGATTTATTAGGCTGGCTGGGGCGGCAGGATTCGAACCTGCGAATGCCGGTACCAAAAACCGGTGCCTTGGACCGCTTGGCTACGCCCCAGTACCCATTTGCGCGCTGGTCAGCATGTAGCGCTTTCAGGCCGCATCCGCAATGTTGGCCCGGTACCACTCATACGTCCTGGCAAGCCCCTCGCGCAGACCCGTCCTGGCGACCCAGCCGAGCGCCGCGAGCCGCGCGCTGTCCATCGCCTTGCGCGGCGCGCCGTCGGGCTTTGTGGCGTCGAGCCGCAACTCGCCATCGATCCCCACCACCTCCATGACCAGCCGGGCAAGGTCCTCGATCGAAATCTCCTCGCCCGAGCCGACATTGAGGTGCTCGTAGCCCGAATAGGACTGCATCAGGAAGACCAGCGCGTCGGCCGCATCGTCCACATAGAGAAACTCGCGCAAGGGCCGGCCGCTGCCCCAAACATCGAGCGTATTGCGCTTGGCGGCCTTGGCCTCGTGGGCCTTGCGCAAGAGGGCCGCCGCGACATGCGACGTTTCCAGGTCGAAATTGTCGCCGGGCCCGTAGAGGTTGGTCGGCATCGCCGAGATGAAGTCGCAGCCATGCTGCTTGCGGTAGGCTTGCGCGAGCTTGATGCCGGCAATCTTGGCGACTGCGTACCATTCGTTGGTCGGCTCCAACGGCCCGGTCAGCAGCGCCTCCTCGCGCATCGGCTGGGAGGCCTCGCGCGGATAGATGCAGGACGAGCCGAGAAAGAGCAGCTTGGCCACGCCGGTCTTCCAGGCGCTGCGGATGACGTTGGCCTCGATCGCCAGATTGTCGTAGAGAAAATCGGCCGGATAGCTGTCATTGGCAAGGATGCCGCCGACATGCGCGGCGGCCAGAAACACCGCCTCGGGCTTGGTCGTCGCCATCCAGTCCTCGACCTCTGCCTGACGCGCAAGATCGAGCGTCTCGCGGCCGGCGGTCAGAACATCGCAGCCCTCGCGCTCCAGCCGGCGCGCGATCGCCGCACCCACCATGCCGCGATGGCCGGCAACCCAGACCAGCCGGCCCGACAGCGCAAAGGCGGGTTCGGCCTTCTTTTTCGTCACGCGTTCACCCGCTGCGGTCATGCCGGTCGGGCTCCTGCGCGACCACGCGCAGGTCCTCCTCGACCATCTCGCTCACCAACTCGGCGAAGCTCGTCTTATGGGACCAGCCAAGCTTCTCGCGGGCCTTGGCGGGATCGCCCAGAAGGTGCGGCACCTCGGTCGGCCGGTAATAGCGCGGATCGATCTCGACAAGGACGGCCCCGCTGTCGGCGTCGACCCCGGTCTCGCCCGCGCCTTGACCGCGCCACTCCAGCGTGCGGCCGATATGGGCGAAGGCGCGCTCGACGAACTCGCGCACCGTATGGCACTCGCCGGTGGCGAGCACGTAGTCGTCGGCCTCGTCCTGGGCCACGATGCGCCACATGCCCTCGACATAGTCGCGCGCATGACCCCAATCGCGTTCGGCGTCGAGATTGCCGAGATAGAGCTTGTCCTGAAAGCCGAGCTCGATGCCGGCGACCCCACGGCTGATCTTGCGGGTGACGAAGGTCTCGCCGCGCGTCGGGCCCTCGTGATTGAACAGAATGCCGTTGGAGGCGTGCAGCCCGTAAGCCTCGCGGTAGTTGACGGTGGTCCAGTAGGCGTAGAGCTTCGCCGCGGCATAGGGGCTGCGCGGGCGGAAGGGCGTGGTCTCGCTTTGCGGGCTTTCCGCCGCAAGCCCGTAGAGCTCGCTGGTCGAGGCCTGGTAGAAGCGGACCGTATTTTCCAACTTCAGGATCCGGATGGCCTCCAGCAAGCGCAGCGTGCCCAGCGCATCGGCGTTGGCGGTGTATTCCGGCGTCTCGAAACTCACCTGAACGTGGCTTTGCGCAGCGAGGTTGTAGATCTCGGTCGGCTTCGTCTCCTGCACCAGGCGGATGAGGTTCGTGGCATCCGTCATATCGCCGTAATGCAAGAGAAAGCGCACCCCCTTCTCGTGGGGATCGCGATAAAGGTGGTCGACACGCGCGGTATTGAAAGACGAAGACCGGCGTTTTACGCCATGGACCACATAGCCTTTGTCGAGTAGAAATTCGGCGAGATAGGCGCCGTCCTGGCCCGTGACGCCGGTGATCAGCGCGGTGTTTTCGGTCATGGCTGCTTGAGCTTGGCTGTGGGTCTTGGCCAGTGCGGATTGGCCGCTGGAGTTTGGGTGCGTGATTGTGAACAGCGGGGTATCGCAAATTGGTACCACAACCGGCCGCGACGAACGGCAAACATTTGGCGCGCGGCGGCCCGGTCACCCCGGCTTGGCGTCACCGCACGGAGCGCACGGAAATTTTGCGATCGATCAAACACGAACCTGTCTGTGACGTTACGATTAAGGATGATAGTATGAGCCGTATTCCTGCGGCGGAAAACGATCGGCAAGCATGAACTCTATCCATCATGGCTGGAGCCTGGATGAAATCGCGCCGGAGGCCCGGCGCGCGGCCGAGCGCGCGGCCGAAGCCGCCGGCATGCCGTTGGAAATCTGGCTCAATCAATTGATCAAGTATGTCAGCGCGATGGAGTTGAGCGGCAAGGGCCCGGCCCGCGCCCGCGCGATCGACGAGACGATCAAGCGCGCCGCCGCCGAGCAGGCCCGGATGGGCCCGGTCGACGGGCCGGCGGAGAGCGGCCCGGATGCGCCGTTTATGCTGGATGCCGCACCGAGCGAATACCCAACCACGCTGCCCGCCGAGGTGTTGCAGCCCAATCGCTTCGCCGAAGAGCAGCCCGGCGAGCGCGATGTCGAACAGGCGATCGGCGAATGGCGGAAATCGGGCGCGCTGGCGCCGCTCGTGGTTCGGCCCGATACGCGCCGGCCCGGCCATTACGAGATCGTCAACGGCATGGAGCGCTGGCACGCAGCCAGCCGCCTGCACATGCGGCGCATCCCCGTCACTGTCCGTGAATTGACCGACGAAGAGGTACTGCGCGCCACGCTCATACAAAAGCTCGCGACCAAGAGCCTGCCGCCGCTCGACGAAGCAGTGATCTACCAACGCCTGATGGAAGAAACCGGCCTCAGCGTCGCCGCGCTCTCGGACGTGATCGGCCGCTCGCCGACCCATGTCGCGACCGCGCTGCAGCTGCTCGACTTGCCCCAGCCGGTGCGCGAGATGATCAACAACGGCGAGCTCTCGGTGCTGCATGCGCGCACGCTGCTCGGCGCGGCCGATCCCGAACCTGCAGCGCGCGAAGTGGTGAACCGCCGCCTTGACATATATCAGACGGAACAGCTCGTCCGCGCATCGCATGGCGCCCTGACCCCGCCGCCGCCTCAGGTTAAACCGGACGCTTCGGAAGCCATTGCCGAGCCGCCGCCAACCGATACCGCGGCGGGACCCGGGCAAGCGCCGCTCACTGCCGCCGTCCTGGACCTTCCACCCAAGAGCGCCACGCCGGATGCGCCGATCCCCGAAACTGGGGCGGATGCGCCGCTCGCAGATACCGGGGCGGATGCGCCGCCCACAGAAACTGCGGCGGAAACGGCGCCGATAGAGACGGCAGCCGAAGCGCCGCTGGCGGAGAGCACACAGGACGCCCTGTTTGCCGCGAGCTTGGGCAACGCCGCCGACCTGACCCGACCGGAGCCCATGTTCGCGGATACGGGTCTCGGCGGCGAACCGCTCGAGCCGACCGGGCCGACCGAGCCGACCGAGCCGACCGAGATAGCGTCCGACACTGCCGACGCGACCGCAATCGACGAGCCGGGCGCGGAGGACGTGCATCCGGAGTCGGGCGAATTTGCCGCCGCGGAAGCGGACGTTGCACCCGACGCGCCTGAAGCCGCACCGCCGATGCTTCTTGGGGCCGAGGATGGCGTGGGAACCGGAACGTTCGCCTCAACCAGTGGTGACGGCGATGCGGACGCACTGATCGAGGCCACTCCGGCGATAGACTGTCCCGCAAGCGACGTGCTCACGACGGACAATCACGAGGCCGACAACCGCGAGAGTGAAGAAGTCGTGCTTGGCGACACGGCGGCGCCGTTCATCGCGGCCGCAAAAAACCTCTACACCGAAGCGTCCGCCGACGAAAACCCGCCGCCGGCCGAGCCAGACGCAATTGCCGCGGATGCGATTGCTACGGATGCGATTGCTGGGGACGCGGTCCCGGCGGACGCCATCGGCAACACCATGGCAGCCGAGGCCATCGACGAGCCTGGTTCAGTGGGCGGCGGCAATGGCCGGGATGGGACGCCAGATGTCGCCGAACCTGCCGATACCGCGGTCGACGACAGCACACGGATGGTCGAGACGCATCTTTCCACTTTGCTCGGGCTCAAGGTCTCGATCGCGGAGCGGAATCAGGACGACGGAGTGCTGTCGATCCACTATAACAGCGAGAATGAATTGACCGACCTCGTCTCACGGCTCAATCGGATGCCGACCGGGAGGCGGGCGGAGTGAGGCGTACAACCGTTGCAATACGCCGCTTCGCCATTAGCTTTGGGGATGACGCCGACGCTACGGGGGTAGTATGGCCCTAGGAAACGAGCCGGGTGGGCGGCTCGATCAGCAACGGACGGCTCGCATGGAGCACAAGCAGGATCCCACATTTAGCGGTATTCACCCCGAAGCCAAGGCTGCGGCGGAAGCCGCCGCAAGCGCCGCCGGGCTGACGGTCGAGGAATGGATCAGCCGCACGATCCTGAACATCGCTCGCGGCAGCGCCGCTTTGGTTGGACCGGTCGGCGCAGGCGCTCCAGGGGCGCCGCCGGCGGTCACCGTGCCCAATCAGAAATCTGTCACCAAGGCGGCCCAGGCGGCCGGCATGCCGGTCGAGGAATGGCTGAGCCGGGCGGTTCTGGAATCGCTCGCCACCAGCAGCCTTGAGGGTGCCGGCGAGCCGGCCGGCCCAATCAACAATACTCTCAGCGCCGGCGCGGCGCCTGCGATGCCGCCTACCACAATGCCGGCGGCAACACCGGCGCCGGCGCCATTGTTGGACGACAGAAATTCCTTGGCCACCGCGACGCCGGCCGCGACGCCCTATGACTTCGTCGCCGAGCCGGCCGGCTCCGAAAGCACCGCCCTTTTTGAGCGCAGCCACGATCTGTCGGACATCCCCCAGCCGGTGGCGATTCCCAAAAAACGCTCGGCATGGAAAGCGACGTCGGCGGCGAAAGCGGAAATCGAAAACGCGGTTGTGGGTTTCGATCCCTCGGGCCTCGATGCCCTGCAATTGACCGAGGCCTTGAGCAGCCCGCCGGAATCCCAAAAGCCGAGCAGCTCCATCGCCAAGATCGCAATCGGCGCCGGCTTGGGCACCTTGGTTGCGCTGGCGGTCGCCATCTGGGTGGTGCCGCTGGCCGTAAAGACCAAGCCGGGCGCGGATGGGAAGTCCGACGTCGCCACCACGCTGCCAAAACAATCGGTCAAACCGGCCCCGAAAGCCGGCACGACGGGAGGCCGCCAGACGGCGGAAAAACCTGCCCTGCCCAAGATCGACGCGAGCCTGCCGCCGCCAACCAAGGACACGACGGCGCTGCCCCAACCCGCCGCCAAGCACGTCGCCTGGTATATGCGGGCGGCCGAGCTTGGAAATACCAAGGCACAGATGACGCTGGCCGGGCTCTATTTGCGCGGCGAAGGGATCGCGCGGGACCGCGCCAAGGCCGCGGATCTTTATCGCAAAGCGGCGGTCGACGGCAACGAGCCGGGTGGCCAGTACGCGCTGGGCGTGATGCTCGAGCGCGGCGACGGCGTGAAGCAGGACGATATCGAGGCCCTCTTGTGGTACCGCCGCGCCGCCGCGGCCGGCCATCCGCTGGCGATGTATCGGGCCGGCCTCGTGCATCTCAGGAGCCAACGCGTGCCGCGCGATTACGCCCGGGCGCGGGAGTATTTCGAGACCGCGGCGCGGCGCGGGGTTCCGGCCGCCTCCTATCAGCTCGGCCTTATCCACGAACAGGGGCTCGGCACCGCGAAAAGCAAGGCGCTCGCCTTCGACCACTTCGCGCGCGCGGGCGCGGACGGCCACAAGCCCGCCATCGCTGCGCTTGCCAGGTTGACGGCGCAGCTCTCCGATGAGGACATCATTCGTTCAAAGGCACTTCCCGTGCCGGCGGAAAAGCACCTGGCCTGGTACACCAAGGCCTCAAAGCTCGGAAAGACCAAGGCGCAACTGGCGCTCGCCAAGCTCTATCTGCGCGGCCGGGGTGTCGAGCGCGACTTCGCCAAGGCCGCGGCGTTGTTCCGTGACGCTGCCGCGCGCGGCCGCGATGCCGACGCGCAATACGCGCTGGCGGTGATGCTGGAGCAGGGCATGGGCACCGCCAAGAACCAAAAAGAGGCGCTTGCCTGGTACCGCCGCGCGGCCAAGACCGGTCATTCGCGCGCCCTGTTGAACCTGGGGTTCGCCTATGTGCGCGGCGTCGGCGTGCCGCAGGACTACAAGCGCGCGCGTGAATATTTCGAGATGGCCGCGGCCAAGAACCTCGCCGAGGCGCAATACAATCTGGGACTCATCTACGAGCATGGGCTGGGCATCGACAAGGACGTGCCGATGGCCTTCAAATGGTACAGCCTTGCCGTCGCAAACCAGAACGCGCCTGCTGGAAAGGCGCTCGACCGCCTGATCCCGCGCATGAGCGCCGCCGAGATCGCCCGCGCCAAACAGCTCCTGACCCAGCGGAATTAGCGCCGCTCCCCAGCCGAAGCTTAAAGTCCGTGCACCCGGCGCCGTGTTCAGGCGCCTGATCGCTCGCGCCGCCGCGGCTAATACCTCACCATTTCCCCGCCTAACCGGGGGGCGCCAATGTCGCAAAATACCGATCGCATTCTGGTCAGCCATGTCGACAGCCTGCCGCGGCCGCACGATCTCTCGGACATGATGAAGGCGCGGCTGACCGGCGAGGGCGCCCCGGTCGACGAGGATGCCTATCAGGCGCGGGTCACGCGCGCCATCGCCGAGACCGTCAAGCAGCAGGCCGACAGCGGCATCGTCACCGACGGCGAGATATCGAAACCCGGCTTCTTCGTCTACATCCAGGAGCGCCTCGCCGGCTTCGAGCCGCGCCCGGCCGACAAGTATTCGCTCTACACAGCCGAGCGCGACGCCTTCCCGGAATACTACGAAGAGTATTTCGCCCGCGCGATGCTGGGTGGAAGGATCGCGCCGATCGTCAAGATCTTCGCGGTCGAGCCGATCCGCTATATCGGCGAGGAGGCTCTGAAGCGCGATCTGGCGAATTTGCGCGCCGCCGTCGACGCCGCCCGATGCGCGCGCGCCTTCGTGCCCTCAACCGCGCCCAGCGGTGTCGGCTTCAACGAGTACTACAAGGACGACGAGGAATTCTTCCATGCGCTTGGCGAGGCAATGAGCGCGGAATACAAGGCCATCGTCGAGGCCGGATTCGACGTGCAGATCGACGACCCCTTCCTCTCCGACATCTTCGGCGACCCGGCGCTCGACGACAAAGCAAAGGTCCGCAAGGCCGATATCTTCGTCGAAAGCGTCAACACCGCGCTGCGCGACATACCCGAAGAGAACATCCGCTTTCACACCTGCTACGGCATCAACGAAGGCCCGCGCATCTACGAGCCGCAGCTGGGCGAGGTGATCGAGCACATCTACCGCATCAAGGCATCGGTCTATTCATTCGAGGCGGCCAACCCGCGCCACGAGCACGACTATCATGTCTTCGAGCAGAACAAGCTGCCCGCCGGCAAGGCGATCATGCCCGGCGTCATCACCCATGCCAGCAACATCGTCGAGCATCCCGAGCTGATCGCCGAATGGCTGGTCCGCTTCGCCGGCCTGGTCGGCCGCGAGAACGTGATCGCCGGCGCCGATTGCGGCTTTTCCTCGCAAGCCTGCTACCACACCGAAGTGCACCCGACCGTCATCTGGGCCAAGCTCGAGGCCATGGCCGAGGGAGCGCGCATCGCCAGCGAGAAACTGCGGGGTTTGCGGCAGTCCCCGCCCCGGTTCAACAGCGCGACATACCTTCCCCTCTCCCGCTTGCGGGAGAGGGCGGGACGGATGAGGGCCACGGCGGGAAAAGCAAGCGACGGCGGAGGCGCTTCGGCAACATTGTCGCCCTCACCCTCACGCACGCGGGAGAGGGTCTAGCGGGCGGCAGCCCCCTACGCCATCTTGAACAGCTTCTGGGAGTTGGTGCGGCCGATCTTCTGACGGTCGTCCTCGCTGATTGTCGCGACATCGAACCAGTCGGCGGCATGATCGATATTCTCGAACGGCCAGTCGGCTGAGAAAAGGATACGGTCGGCGCCGATCTCCAGGATGGCGTCGATCAATGTCTGGATACGGAAATTGCCCGAGGTCGTGAGATAGAAGTGCTCCTGGAAGTACTCGCCGATCTTGCGCTTGGCGGGATAGTTGGGCGGCTGTTTGGTCCAGGCGTTGCGATGGTCTACCCGCCACATGCTGTAGGGCAGCCCCTCGCCCATATGGCCGAGGACGATTTTGAGCCCCGGATGCTCGTCGAACAGGCCCGAGCCCATCAGGCGGAGCGCGTGCACCGCGGTCTCCTGGCCGAAAGCCCAGGTCGGACCGAGCAGCCAGGGATGGCCTTCATAAATCTGCGACATGCTCTGGAGCGGATTGCGCGGGTGCAGATAGAAGGGTACGTCGAGCGCCTCGACCGCGGCCCAGAAGGGCCGGTATTGCTGCAGGTCATAATAAACGGCGCTCTCCGGGTCGTTGATCTGCGAGAAGCCGTTCACCAGCGGGCCCTTGAACCCCATCTCCTTGACGCAGCGCTCGAGCTCGCGGATCGCCATGTCGGGGTCCTGCATCGGCAATGCGGCGAAGGCCTCGAAGCGATCGGGCCGCTTGGCGCATTCCTCGGCGAGGAAATCGTTGGCGCGCATGGCGATTTCGTTGGCGCGCCCGGGATCGGGGATCGCCTGCACGGCGGGGGCGTTGAGCGACAGGATCATGACCTCGATCCCGCATTGGTCCATCTGTTGCAGGCGCTTGCCGTGGATGTCCATCAGGCGGGAACTGAGCTCGGGCCAGACCGCTTCTCCCAGGAAACCCGCGGAGTCCTGCAGCGTCTCGTCTATGGCGAAATGCTCTTCGAGCGCGATTTTGCCTTGCATGGGTCCCCTCCTCCTCGAATGTCATAAGATCGGCCGCGTTTCATACGCCGCATTCGAAGGGCATGATACGCCTCGCCAGCGCAGCCGCAATCGATTGCGAAAGGCCAATTCCGCGCGCGCCGCGCCGCGCCGCGCACGCAGGTTCAGGATACATTCGCGGCGGGCATTGCACATGGCCGCAATGTTCGCTCCGGCTTGCCGGCCTCCGGGTTAGCTGCCAAAATGATTAGACATCGAACGACCGGCGGCATCCGCCGGCGCGTCTGACGTATACGGGCTATCGGAAACGCGATAGTGTCAGACGCATCAACGGAAGCGTATCAGCGGGTAACGAAACGATACGCACCAAGACCGCGCGGACGTTTCTCGGGCGCGGCAAGGGAGGAAAAGAGCGATGAAATATCCAGGTGAATTCTCTCGACGCGTTGTTCTCCGGCGTGCGGTTCTCGGGCTTGGCGCTGCCGGGCTCGCCAGCGTCATGACTTTGGGTGCCGCTTCGGCGGAGGAAACCATCAAGATCGGTGTCATCACCGACAAGACCGGCAATGCGCGGTTCTATGCCCAGCCGGTGCTGCAGGGCATCCTGCTGGCGGCCAAGGTCGTCAACGCCGAGGGCGGCTTGCTCGGCAAGAAGATCGAGCTGGTGATCGAGGATGACGGCAACAAGCCCGATGTCTCTGCCTCGAAGGCGCAGAAGCTGATCGATGCCGGCGTTGTCGCGATCGTCAGCAATTCGAGCTCGACATCGAGCCAGCAGGCGCAGAACACCACGATCAAGACGCTGACGCCGCAGGTCACGCATAACGGCAGCGACACGCTGACCAGAAAGCTCGACAACAAGTGCTTCTTCCAGATCGGCCCGCTCGGCTCGATCCAGATCCGCACGCTGATGTCCTATGCCAAGTCGAAGAACTACAAGCGCGTCGCGCTGATGACCGACAACACCGCGCTCGGCCAGATCCTCGCCAAGTACTTCAAGATCAGCCTGGAGAAATCGGGCGCGAAGGTCGTCGTCGAGCAGGTCGTGCCGGCCGGCGCCAAATCCGCCCTGCCGCAGATGCAGAAGGTGCGCGCAGCAAAGCCGGACGCCATCTTCCAGGCCGCGATCCTGGGCCGCGAGATGGTGTTGTTCTTCCGCGCCTACCACCAGCTCGGCATGAAGCAGCAGGTCCTGGGCTCGTTCAACCTGTCGATCCCGACCTATCTGCGCACGGCCAAGGGGCTCATGGAGGGCGTCGCCTTCATCGACGCGTTCGACCCGGCCAAGCCGGAGGCGAAGGCCTTCATCGCGCATTACAAAAAGGAGCACGGCAAGACGCCGTTCTCGCTGCCGGGCTACGGCTATGACGATCTGATGTTCGTGGTCCAGGCGATCAAGCGCGCGGGCTCGACCGACAAGGCCAAGGTGTGTGCCGCGTTGCAGGCCACCAAGGGTTATCGCGGGGTCATGGGCGCCAAGACCGCAAGCTATGGCTTCCCGGCCGGCAAGCGTACTGGCTTCGACCCGCAGGGCGCGGTGGTCCGCCTGATCAAGGACAACCAGCACGGGCCCGTCGTCCATGTCGGGACGAAGTAGTCCGGGATTGCCACGCAAGGGCTAAAGACTTGAGGGACCGGTCCGGCCAGCGCCGGGCCGGTCCCGATCTTGCGTTTATCCGCCGGCCGGTCCAGAGCGGGCTTTGAGCGACCATGTCGGACCTTTTCGAGCTTCTTGTCAGCGCCATGGCCTCAGGCTGTACCTACGGCTTGGTGGCGTTGGCCTATCTGATGATCCTGCGGCCGACCGGGATCATCAACTTCGCTGTCGGCGAATGGGCCATGATGGGCGCGTTCGCCGCCCTTGTCCTCTCCGGATTACTGGAACTGCCGTCGGTCTTGGGAATTCTCGGGGCGGCATTTGGTCTGGCCGTGGTCGGCTGGCTGACCGAGCGGTCGGTGGTGCGCCCCCTCGTGGTGCGCGGCGCAGGGCATCTGGCACCGATACTGGTGCTGCTCGGCATGCTGGTCGTCTTCCATCAGGCGATGCTGCTGATTTTCGGCGGCGGCGACGAGCCGCTCAGCGGGCCCTTCGGTTTCGGCCGCATTGAGCTGGGTGCACTCGCCGGCTCGCCCCAGGACTTCTTCATCATAGTGACGACATTGTTGATTTTCGGAGCCGTCTGGCTGTTCTTCGAACGCACGGTTTGGGGCAAGAGCTTCGAGGCCGTGGCAATCAATCGGCGCGCGGCCGCCCTCATGGGCATCAACCTGCGGCTCGTTACTGCGTTGTCCTTCGCCGGCGGCGCGGCGATCGCGGGGCTCGCCGGGGTGCTCGACGGGCCACGTGCTTCGATCGAGGTCAAGACAGCACTGCCGTTTGCGATCCAGGGTTTCTCCGCACTTGTGATTGGCGGGGTCAATCGCGTCGAGGGAGCGCTGCTCGGTGGCATCGTCCTGGCGCTGGCGGAAAATTTAACCCAGCGTTACGCCCCCATTCCCTCAGGCCTATCCCTCGGCGTCACGCCGCTCCTGCTCATCATCTTCCTGCTGGTCCGGCCCGCCGGCCTGCTGCGAGCGAAAGCGGCCGGATGATGGCTGGGATGACTGGCCTGGTTTCGCAATCGTGGTTTCGCTGGGTCGCAGCGACGGCGTTCCTTTGTGTCTTTCCGTTTCTGCTCCAGCCGTACGAACTCGATCTATACCGCAAGCTGCTGTTCTGGGTGGCGCTCGCGGTCAGCTACAATTTCCTCTTCGGCATCACTGGGCAGATGGCGCTCTCTCATTTCGCCTTTGCCGGGATCGGCGGCTACACGGTGGTGATCCTTTTGACCCAGGTCGATCTCGGCCTTGGTCTGGCAATCCTGGCGGCGCTCCTGCTGGCGGCGGTCCTTGCCTTCATTGTGTCGTTTGCCGCGACGCGCCTGGAGGGCTTCTACCTTGCGCTCGCGACCCTTGCCTTCGCCCAGCTGCTGACCGTGGTGCTCGATGAGGGCGGGACGCTGACCGGCGGAACCGGCGGGCTCACCAGCTATTCATTGCCGGCGGTGTTCGGAGCAAAGATCGAGGGCCCCTGGTATGCCCTCGTCATGGTGGCAGTGTTCTTGGCCACGCTCGCAATTCTCGTACGAATCGACGGCTCCTGGTTCGGCCGCGCCTGCCGGGCGATCCGCGACAACACCGAAGCTGCCGCGGCCATGGGTGTCGACGTCGCGCGCATCAAGATCATCGCCTTCACCCTCACCAGCGTTATGGCGGCGGCGGCGGGCATGGTCTACGCCTTCTTCGACAACACCGTAAACCCGCCGGTCTTCGGCCTGGAGAACGCCTTCCTGCTGCTATTCATGGTGATCGTCGGCGGCAGCGGCAGCCATGCCGGTGCGATCATCGGCGCGGTTCTGCTGAAGATGACGCAGGATATTCTTGAGCCGATTGTCGGCCATTACCACGCGCTTGGCTTCGGCGTCCTTGTAGTCGCCGCGATCCTCTTCCAGCCCAAGGGGCTGATCGGAACCTGGGACAATCTGCGCGCCCGCATGAAACGCGGCAAAGGCGCCAAATGACGTCGTTTACATGACAACGGCGCGCAAATCGCTGATCGAAGTTTCGGGACTGACCAAGCACTTTGGTGGATTGACAGCGGTTGACGGGCTCGATTTCGTGCTCAATGAAGGCGAGGTACTGGGGCTCATCGGTCCCAATGGCGCGGGCAAGAGCACCACCTTCAATCTCCTTACCTGCGGCTACCCGGCGAGCACGGGCTCGGTGCGGCTCGACGGCGAGGAGATGCTGGGTCTGCCGCCGCACCGCATCGCCGCGCGCGGCATCATGCGGACCTTCCAGCACAACATGCCTTTCGAGGGCATGTCGGTCGCCGACAACGTGCTGGTCGGGGCGCATACGACGATGCGCTCCGGGCTCGGCCAGGTGCTGCTGGGCGCAGTGGCGGCACGGGCGGAAGAGCGCAAGGCGCGCATCCGCGCCGACGAGCTGATCGACTTCGTCGGCCTCGGCGAGTTCCGCGACGCCGAGGTGACGACGCTTTCGTTTGGCCAGGGCCGCCTGCTGGAAACCGCGCGGGCGCTGGCGGGTGAGCCGCGCATCATGCTGTTCGACGAGCCGGCGGCGGGCCTGACGCCCAGCGAATGCGACCGTCTCTCCGAGATCATCCGGGGCATTGCCGGGCGCGGCATCTCGATCCTGCTCATCGAGCACGACATGCGCTTTCTGCTGCCGCTCGCCGACCGGGTGGTGGTGCTCAATTTCGGCCACAAGATCGCCGACGGCGCGCCCGATGCGATCCGCAGCGACCCCAAAGTTATCGACGCCTATCTGGGCGAGGCCGGCGGCGTGGGCGCCGCCAGCGGCGGCAAAGACGGTGTGCGCAATGCTTGAGGTCGGCAATCTGACCGCGGGCTACGGCCCGGTCGACGTCATCCACGGCGTCGATCTCGGTATCGAGGGCGGCGAGACCGTGGCGCTACTCGGCCCCAACGGCGCCGGCAAGTCAACGCTGCTGGCGGCGCTCACCGGCACCATCCGGCGGCGCAACGGGCGCATCTCCTTCGACGGCCGCGAACTGGGCGCGCTCGACAGCCACCGCATCGTCGCGTCGGGGCTGACCCTGGTGCCCGAAGGCCGCTTGATCTTCGGCCCGTTCAGCGTGCGCGACAATCTGCGGCTGGGCGCGCTCAAGCTGAGGCGCGGTGAGGGGCGCTCGCTCGATGAACGCTTCGCTTACGTCTACGCGCTTTTCCCACGCTTGAAGGAGCGCGCGGACCAGCTTGCCGGCACGCTTTCGGGCGGCGAACAGCAGATGCTGGCGATCGGCCGGGCGCTGATGTCGGCGCCACGCGTGCTGTTGCTCGACGAGCCGTTTCTGGGCCTCGCCCCCCTCATCGTGGAGGAAATCCGGCGCGCGCTCGAAGCATTGCAGGAAGAGGGTCTCACCATCCTCCTGGTCGAGCAGAAGCTCGATATCGCGCTCGACTTCGCGCGCCGCGCCTATGTGATGATCAAGGGCCGCATCGTGCTACAGGAGGCGGCCGAGACGCTGCTCGCGCGCGAGGATCTGGCCACGCTCTACTTCGATCTGGCCGAAGACGGCTGAGAGAACATATACTTGGTATCAAGGCGCCACGGCGCTTCGGGAAGGGAGACCGGTCATGGAAGGCAGCAGAGACGCACCCACACAAGACACCTCGCATGCGGGCGAGATCCTGCCGCGCGGCGTTCACCATCTGGCGCTGACCACCGAGGACATGGGCGTGACGACAACGTTCTATGTCGACGTGCTCGGCATGCCGCTGGTGCATGCCATGACGGTGCCGCCGGGACTGGGCACGGGTCCGGGCAACCGCGGCAATCCGCCTTACGAGGAGGTCCGGCATTATTTCTACGATATGGGCAATGACAGCCTGCTCGCCTTCTTCGAGATCCCCAAGGACGCCGAGCCGCAATCGAACAGGAACGCCATCGGCGGCATGCAGCACGTCGCCTTCACGGTGACGCCCGACCGTTTCGATGAGATCGAGAAGCGGCTCGACGCGAACGGCATCGACCACACGCCGCGGATCCCGCAGCTACCGGGGCTGCTCGGCATCTATTTCTACGATCCCAACGGCATCCGGTTGGAGATGGCCTGCCAGCCCGAGGACGGCGACGCGCCGGGCGTGATCGATGGCGTGCTGCAGACGAAGGCGCAGGCGCGCGCCGAGCTTGAAACGCTCGACGGGGTCGACGCCGCCTGGATCGAGCGCATGGTAGCGGCGCTGCCAGACGGGTAGACCGCATTGGTCCAAGATTGGAGGCTCATCCTGAGGTGCCCGCGGAGCGGGCCTCGAAGGGCGAGCCGGGCAACCGGGGTCACCTGGTATCCATCCTTCGAGGCTCGCTGGCGCTCGCACCTCAGGATGAGCGTGGGAGAGTGGCCGCGCGCAGCCTACTCCGCCGCCTTCGCCGAGGCCTTCTCGTCGCTCCAGGCGCGCAGGCGCTCATGCGCCTCGCCGGCCTCCTGCTCTACGAAGCCCTTCTTGAACGCCTCGTCGCCGACCCAGGCGGTCAGCTCCAGGCGCACGCCGTTGGGGTCGTAGAAGTAGATCGATTTGACGAAGTGGTGGTCCTTGGGACCCTTGACCGCGACGCCGGCGGCCTCCAGGCGCGCTTTTTGGGCTTCCAGCGCCTCCATGCTGTCGACCTGAAGCGCCAGATGGTTGACCCATTCGGGCGTCTGCGGATCGTAGATCGACACATCGTCATCGCCCAGATCGAAGAAAGCGACGTAGGAGCCGTCGTCCATCTCGAAGAAGAGATGGGCGAAGGGCGGCCGGTCACCCGGCTGCTCATAATGCGGCAGGCGCAGGAAGATACCGAGCTTCATGCCGAGGATGTCCTCGTAGAAGGCGCGGGTCTCTTCCGCATCGCGGCAGCGATAGGCGAAATGATGCAGTCCGTGAACACCGGGACGGCTCAGCATGGCGGCGCTCCTTGCCAATGCGTGGGATTGTTCGGGCAGACTATACCATTTTTTCGGTTTGTAGAATCGGTTGCCGGTTGTACCGATGCGGCCCTTCACACCCGCCGATCACCTATCATTTTTGCCGAAGTTAATGAATCCTAAGCACCCGGTCAGCCAGACTAACGGTGCAAGAACGAGCGCCTGGGGACAGGCCGGGCCGCATCACCCGCCCCCGCCGGCGCGCAAGAGAACCGGCAGCGAAAGTCGACGCATGCGTACCCGTGACCTTTTCCGCCGCAGGTTGGAGGATGCCCGCCGCCGCGAGCTTGAATCGCGCGCCAGAGTCCCGCCGCCCGACCATCGCCGCGCGGCGTTGATGGCGCCCATCGTCAAGGCCGCGCTGGAAATCCAGAAAGAGCTCAAGCACGCCGACTATCTGGTGTGGAAACTGCACGACGACATGGCCGGCGTGCAGGCGCCCCATCACGGCGACCGGATCGAAATCTCGGTCGGGCTCTACGAGTCGGGCAAATCCTACTATCGCGTGCTGACCAATACCCGCGACGACACCTATCGCGGGCCGCAGGAGGCGATCGACCGTTTCATGGACGAGTTGAGCGACATGATCGCGGCCATCGAGCTCGTGAGGGGCGCAGAATAGGCATCCGCCTACCGGCGCGCCCCAGCCGACCTACCGCGCCGCGCGATACGCTCGTAAGCGCGACTGCGCGCCGCGCCTTATGGCGCGAAAGCCAAGCGAGCGGACGCGAGCGCCCGGCGACTGAGGGAACATACGATCGGTCATTCTAATGACCGATCGGTATCAGTTGCCCATACGCCAGGAGCGGTAGAGCGAGCCATTCATATTGATGTAATCGACCCGCTTGCCCTTGTGATCGAGCACGATCCAGAAGCAAGCCTGTTTCTTGCTGTGGCCGATGTTCTGATTTGCCCAAGCCGTCCATTTGCGGCACAGCGTGTCGCGCTCGACCCACCATGTGCCGACGTCGTCGCCCTTGGGGACCGACCCGCGGAATGATCCGTCGGCGTTGAAGTCGATCAGCCAGGTCTTGCCGCTGGGCGTGGTGCCGTAGAGGCGCGTGCCGGAGAAGTATTTCTTGATCGCCGCGCCGTCGAGCGCGCCCGAGGGCTTGCTCTGCGCGTGCGCTTTCGCACCCATTGTCGCCGTCATGATGGCGGCGAGCAGGCCGGCCAGAACGCAACTCCCAATTCCTCGTGGCGTCTTTTGCATCGTCGTTCGATCCCTGCCTCGTATGATTGCGATTGCCAGAGTCCGACGATCGGCGCGGTTTGCCCAGCAAAATCTTTTCGTCCTGCAAAATCGCGCGGGCTCGCGTTGTCGCTGCCCAGATCCGCCGACACAATGCGCGGTGTGCGGCGGCCGTGCCGGTTGCCGCCGCCCGAGCAAATCACAACCGGCAATTGGGTGGGAAACAAATGAGAACGACGATCCGCGCCGTGCTCGCGGCCTCGGCCGTGCTGACGCTTGCGACCACGGCGGCCGCCCAGGACTGGACGAAATCGAAATGGGATCCCAAGGGCAAGACCGGCGCGGCCTACCTGATCTCCAAGGAAGTGGTCGCGCTCGGCGCCGAGCCCTGGGGCCTGGAAGCCGTGCCGTTCGAGGAGGGCGTCGGCGTCTTCGAGATCCATCAGATGCTGATCCCCAAGAACGGCATCGTCATTCGCGAGACGATCGACACCCGTGAGCTGGTCAAGGATAAGGGCTGGGAGTTCCTGTTCGTGCTCGGGCCGGCCCGCATCCGCGGCGCCGTGCAGATGATCATCAACCCGATCGCGATCCGCTAGGCGCGGTCGCGTCAGTTTGACGAAGTGTGACGCGTGGCCCGTGCTCTAAACACGTGCTCTAAACATATGGACGAGATCAAGTGTCACGTCTCAGATCGTTGCGATCTGAGACGATCTTGATCTAAGCGCGATCAAGGAACCCAACGCGTCATTTCGACAGGGCGAGCGTCAGCGACCAACGGAGAAATCCAGCCGGATGTCGTGCAAACGGCGGCCGGATTTCTCCCTCGCTGACGCTCGCTCGAAATGACGGTCTGTGTTGGCTGGTTCTTTTCAGCTCACGCGCCGGCGGCGAGCAGCTTACTCATCGCGACCCACCAGCCGGGATTGGCGGCCGCGATCACCGCGGCGGCGCGCGCGGCGGCGGTTTCGTCCTTGTAGAGCGCAAAGCAGGTCGCCCCGCTGCCCGACATGCGCGCGAGCAGCGTGCCCGGCACATTTTCGAGCGCCATCAGCACGGTCGCCACGTCGGGGACCAGCGAGACCGCGGCCTCGGTCAGATCGTTGCCGCGCTCGGCCAGCAGGCGCGCGAGCACGGCCGCATCGAACGGGGTCTCATCGAAACGGGCGGGCTTGCCGAACAGCCCTTCGCGGGCGCCGAACACCGCCGGGGTGGACAGCGGCCGCAGCGGGTTCACCAGCACCAGCGGGACCTCCGGGAGCCTTGGTGCCGGCGTCAGCTCCTCGCCGATGCCGCCGACGAAAGCAGGCTTGCCGGCCAGACAGACCGGCACATCTGCGCCGAGCGCCAGCGCCATTGTCGCCAGATCCTCGGCTTGCGGGCGCACGGACCAAAGTACACATAGCGCGCGTATCGCCGCGGCAGCGTCGGCCGAGCCACCGCCGATGCCAGCCGCCACGGGCAGGCGCTTGGTCAGCGCGATCCGCGCCGTCGGCTCGATGCCGGCGGCCTCGGCCAAGGCCCGCGCCGCGCGCAGCACGATATTGTCCGCCGGATCGCCGAGCGGCACGCGGAACGGGCCCTCGATCTTCAGCGAGAGCGCCGCCGACGGCCGCACCTCGATCGTGTCGTGGATGTCGGCGAAGGCAACCAGGCTGTCGAGCTCGTGATAGCCGTCATACCGCAGGCCGGTGACGTGGAGATAGAGATTGAGCTTGGCCGGCGCGGCGACCGCGGTCGTGGAAGGTCCCGCCGCCGGGCTGTCGGTCACGGCTTCTTGCCGGGCTTTTTCAGACCGTCCTTGATCTTGGCCTCGATGACCTTGATCTGGTCCTTCTCCGGCTTAAGCGAGAGCGCGCGGCGCCACTGGAACTCCGCCTCGCGGTGACGGCCGACCATCCAGTAGGCATCGCCCAGATGGTCGTTGATCGTCGGATCCTGCGGCCTCAACGCGACCGCGCGCTCCAGATGCGGCACCGCATCTTTGTATTTGGCCATCCGGTAGAGGACCCAGCCCAGGCTGTCGGTGATGTAGCCGTCGTTGCGGCGCAGGCTCACGGCCTTCTCGATCATCTGCCGCGCACGGTCGAGATTCTTGCCCTGCTCGACCCAGGAATAGCCGAGGTAATTGAGCACGAAGGGCTGGTCGGGAACGAACTCGAGCGCTTTTAGAAAATCCTTCTCCGCCCGCGCCCAATGCTTGGAGCGTTCCAGCGCGATGCCACGGGCATAGAGCAGACCCCAATGCCGACGCTCTACCTTGGGAATGCGGGCAAAGGCGCGGTCATAGGCCTTGACGGACAAGGCGAAGCGCTCCTTGCCGCGGTAAAGATCGCCCAGCGCCACCAGGGCATCGAAACGCTTTGGCTTTTCGCCGGCCATGGCTTCCAGGATCCGGGCTGCCTCGGCGCTACGGTCGCTGCGGTTGAGCGCCTGGGCCGCGGCGAGCCGCGCCGACCACGACAGCGGCGAACGCCTGGGCACCGATTGATAGAGACGCACGGCCGCCTCGCGTTGGCCGCGCTCGTCGAGCACCGCGGCGATCAGCACTATCGCCGGGCCGAAATCGGCTTTCAGATGCAATGCCAGCCGGGCGTAGATCAGCGACTGACGGCGGCGGCGGCCGCGCCGCACGACGCTGGCCACGTCGAACAGCGCCTCGGCCACGCCTTCGCCCGGGGTAACCACGAACGGCGCCGCCTTGCCGCCGCGGCGCGCGCGCGCCAATGCGAGTTGCAGGCCGAGCGCATCGGGCGTGCGTTTCAGAAATTTCCGATAAAGCGCCACCGCCTCGGTCTGCCGGCCGGTGCGTTCGTAGAACACGCCGATGGCCTCGATCATGCGCAAACCGGCGCGGGCCTCGTCGGCCAATGCCTGTTTGTAACGCGCATCGGCCGCCTTGGTGCGTCCGGCCAACTCCAGCATCAAGCCGCTGTGGAGATAATAGTAGTTGGCGAAGCCGGCCACCTTCTCGACCTCGCGCACGGTGCGCAGGGCTTTGTCGCGATTGCCGGCGCCGTATTCGAGCCAGGCCTGCATCAGCGGTATCAACACCTGGTTGGCGCCGCGCTTGGGTTGCGGCTGGAGGTGGCGCATGGCCTCGGCATACTTCTTGCGCTTGGCCGCATCGACCGCGAGCACAAGGTTGGCGAGACGCGCCTGCGGCTGTTTGGCGATCATCCGCCGGGCCAGCGGAAGCGCCGCGTCGATGCGCCCGACGGAGACCATCAAAAACAGCGTGCGCGACAGAAGCCCGGCATTGTCCGGATCGTCCGCAAGCGCGCGGGCGTAGAGCGTCGCCGCCTCGGAAAGCGCAAAACGCCGCTCGGCATGGCGCGCCGCGAGATAGGCGCCCGACGGGGTCGCGGGCCGGAAGGACGAGCCCCTGCCCTTTTCCGCCGCCGCGGGATTGTGCGTCGCCGCGCCAAGCGTCACCAGGCCAAGCGAAGCCATTCCAAGCGAAGCAGTCGCCGCAACGCCCGCGATCCCACCTATCCAGCCGCGCGGCTGCGCCAGCGCTGTCAGATACTTGAAACCCGTCATGTTTCTGCCGTTCCGTCTGGTGAATTGATGGTATCGGCCCCGATATCATCCGGCTGTAGGATGAAGACGAAGTGAACGATATCCGGCCGGGTCTGCCTCGGTGACATGTCGCCGATCACTTACATATTAGGATAATTTGGCCCACCGCCACCCTGCGGCGTGACCCAGGTGATGTTTTGCTTCGGGTCCTTGATGTCGCAGGTCTTGCAATGCACGCAGTTCTGGGCGTTGATCTGCAGGCGCGGGTTCGACCCATCGTCGTCGCGCATGATCTCGTAGACGCCGGCCGGACAGTAGCGCTCCTCCGGCGCATCATAGAGCGCGAGGTTGTGGTCCACCGCGACGCTTTCATCGGCGAGCTTGAGGTGAACCGGCTGGTTCTCCTCGTGATTGGTGTTGGAGATGAACACCGAGGAGAGCTTGTCGAAGGAAATCTTGCCGTCGGGCTTGGGATAGTCGATGGGCTTGGCGTCCGCCGCCTTCATCAGCGTTTCGTTGTCGGCATGCGCATGCTTCAGCGTCCACGGCGCCTTGCCCCGGAACAGCACCTGGTCGATGCCCGTGGCGAGCGTGCCCATCATGAGGCCCCATTTGAACGCGGGCCGCACATTGCGCGCCGCATGAAGTTCCTTCTGCACCCACGATTTGTTGAAGGCCTCGGCGTAGCCAACAAGCTCGGACGACGGATCGTCGGTGCCGAGCGCCGCCGCCGCCGCTTCGGCCGCCAGCATGCCCGACTTCATCGCCGTATGGCTGCCCTTGATCTTTGGCATATTGAGCGTGCCGGCCTCACAGCCGATCAGAACGCCGCCCGGGAAAGTGAGCTTGGGCAGGCACTGCATGCCGCCCTCGTTCAACGCCCGTGCGCCGTAGGCGATGCGCCGGCCGCCTTCGAAGGTCGACTTGATCTTGGGATGCAGCTTGAAACGTTGGAATTCTTCGAAAGGGCTCATATGCGGGTTCTGGTAGTCGAGCCCGATGACGAAGCCGACCGCGACCTGATTGTCCTCCAGATGATAGACGAACGAGCCGCCATAGGTTTTGCTATCGAGCGGCCAGCCGGCGGTGTGGACGATGAGCCCCTGTTGGTGCTTTGCCGGGTCGACCTCCCAGAGTTCCTTGAGGCCGATGCCATAGGTCTGCATCTGCACGCCCTCGCGCAGGCCGAACTTGTCCATCAGCTGCTTGCCCAGGCTGCCGCGACAGCCCTCGGCGAAGAAGGTCCATTTCGCGTGCAGCTCGATGCCGGGCTCGTAGCTGTCGAGCTTCTCGCCGTCCTTGCCGATGCCCATATCGCCGGTGGCCACGCCCTTGACCGAGCCGTCCTCGTTGAAAAGCACCTCGGCGGCGGCGAAGCCCGGATAGATTTCCACCCCCAGCGCCTCGGCCTGCTCGCCGAGCCAGCGGCAGAGATTGCCAAGGCTGATGATGTAATTGCCGTGGTTCTTCATCGCCGGCGGCAGGAATGCGGTGGGCCAGGAGACCCCGCCCTTGGCGGTCAGAAAGAGGAACTTCTCGGCGCTCACTTGCGTTTTCAGCGGCGCGCCCTTGTCCTCCCAGTCGGGGATCAGCTCGTCGAGCGCGCGGGTCTCGAGTACGGCGCCGGAGAGAATATGCGCGCCCACCTCCGAGCCCTTCTCCAACAGACAGACGCCGATCTCGCGTTCCTGTTCGGCCGCCAACTGCTTCAGCCGGATCGCGGCAGCCAGACCAGCCGGTCCGCCGCCCACGATCACGACGTCATAGGCCATCGACTCGCGTTCCATGCCCCGCATCCGTGCATTCGTACCCAAGCGACCGGCGTTATAGCACAGTCTGCCTTCGCGACAGTCCCCACGATGAGCGCGATAGCCCCTGCGATAACCTCGATGCTATGCTCGCGTGCATGACAACGCGCATGACGACGCCCACGACGACAACAGCGCACATGACCGCGGCGCTGCGCTGGCAGATCGAAGCCGGCGCCGACGAGGCCATCGGCGAAACCCCGGTCGACCGCTACGCGATCGCCGGCGGCTTCTACATCCGCCACCCGATCGAGGGCGAGGTGCTGGAAGCGCTGCGCGACGGCCGGCTGCAGATCGGCGAGGGGGCGATGCTCGAGCCCGGCTGCTGGCTAACGCTTGGACCCGA
>Ga0209633_10001627_pt1 | contig 22710 bp, 21 predicted proteins | sample Cruoilmetagenom1_FD_187290 | JGI IMG/M metagenome (GOLD analysis project Ga0209633, IMG submission 187290) | Oil polluted marine microbial communities from Coal Oil Point, Santa Barbara, California, USA - Sample 1 (SPAdes) (version 2) | ecosystem: Environmental > Aquatic > Marine > Oil seeps ...
TAGATAATCAGAATAAAGAACAATTGCCCCGTAAAGTGATGGATGCTTTCCCCGTAAATACGATGCCTTTAAATGCACAGGAACCTGGTGAATCATCTTTGTTTTTGCGCGGAAAGCACCGTGCATTTATTAAAATTCAGGATGGTTGTCGATATCGTTGTACCTATTGTATTGTCACTTTAGCAAGAGGGGAGGAGCGCAGTCGTCCTACCTCAGATATTATTGATGAGGTCAATATACTACACCAGCAAGGTATAGAGGAGGTTGTATTAACAGGTGTTCATGTGGGTGGATATGGTAGTGATATCTCTACTTCTTTATTGCGCTTGGTAAAATCTTTGTTATCTGAGACTTCAATTCCGCGTATACGTTTTGCATCGGTAGAACCATGGGATTTGCCCGAAGAGTTTTTTACACTTTTTGAAAATAATCGTCTAATGCCACATATGCATCTACCATTACAAAGTGGCTCTGATTCAGTATTGCGTCGTATGTCACGTCGTTGTAAAACTTCTGACTTTGCTGATTTAGTCAATCAGGCGCGTAAAGCCATTCCGAATTTCAATGTTACTACAGATATTATTGTAGGTTTTCCGGCCGAAACAGAAGCTGAATGGCTGGACACGATAGATATCGTTTCATCAATTCGTTTTGGGCATATACATATATTTTCATATTCTGCCAGAGAAGGGACAAAAGCTGCAGGATTGGCAAATCCAGTGCCTGAGCAAATAAAAAGAAATCGGAGTCAAGAATTACATAGTTTGGCAGATCAGTTAAAGAAAGAGTTTTACCAAAGACAGATTAATAATAATGTTGAGGTTTTATGGGAAAGTCGTAAAACAGATAAAGATGGAAAAGCCTATTATACTGGATATACGCCAAACTTTTGTCGGGTTGAATCAAATGATAAAAATGAGGTCATACTGGAAGGCAGGATAAGTAATACAATGTTGTCAGATTATTCGCTAGATAGAAGTGTTCTAAAAGGAGTGCGTGTAAATGAAAACCCTGATAAGTAAACTAAATTTATTATTGGTGTTGCTGAGCCTGTTATTTCTTCTTACGGCGTGCGCAAAAACTGAATCACCCAAAAGCGTTAGTAAGCACTTCTGGAAGGCGGTTCAAGAGAGGGATATGGAATCAGCAAAAGTATATGCTAGCTGGGATACCGTTGGTTATTTAAAATATTTAAAAACAGATAAGTTGCACCCAGAAAGATTTGAACTAGGTGAGGAAATGCTGGGAGAGGCACGCTCTGAAGTTGCTACCGTTTTGTTTACCAGCAAGCAGGGAAAAAGTGGGGTAAAAGTTCCAGGTGTAACAGTGTTGATTAAGACAAGCCATGGTTGGCGCGTTAATGTTAAAAAGACTATGACTTCCGTGGTTAAATACACTGCGAATAATGTTTTTGATCAGCTAAATGGTTTAATGCAAGAAGGCATAAAAGAGCTTGATAGTTCACTTTCAGAATCAATGAATGAGCTTGGGAGAGCTTTAGAGGAAAGTACAAAAGAGTTGAAAAGGGAGTTATCTAAACCCCTGTTTGCTCCTAGGGATAATAAAAAACAAAAAGATCACTCTGGACAGCAAATTTAGGTAGAAGGCTCGAGGCTCTGATTAAGCGTTCAGCTCTTGAATGTGGCTAAGCCATTTTCGGTGGCAATCATATCCAGCTTAACATCCCATGGCTCTGTGGTGATTTTTTTTACCATTTGAAAGTCATAGGCAACTCCCATTAATAAGGGGGGGGCTTCATTTTTTTTCTTAAATGCAAAGCTGCGATCATAAAAACCACCTCCCATTCCTAGACGGTTTCCACACTTATCAAAACCCAGAAGTGGGACTAAAACAAGATCCAGTGTATCTGCGCTAACTAATTCTTCAGTTTTACAAATAGGTTCTGGAATAGAGAATTTATTGTGGGAATATTTAGAGTGCGTGTCAACAGGGGCAAATAGCAAACTTTGAGCAGTGAGAACGGGTAGGAAGAACTGTTTGTCTAAGTCTGGTTGAGAGTTAATGCTTGCAGGGTCAGCTTCGCCTCGAACGGCATGATAGAAAGCCACCCGCTTTGCATTAATGAAAACATCGCTAGAGCTTATATAGTCTATTATTTGATTAGACTTCTCTTTTTGTGTATCAACTGAAAGAGTCGCTCTTTGTGATTTTAATGTGTCGCGTAATGAGTCTTTCATACGAAGTGTAAGCTGAAAGTATCAACTACGTCTTTTATATGATCTTCCGCTTGCAATCTTTAAGCGCTTGCCAGGCCATATTTTACTATTTCTTAGTTTATTAAGACGCTTGATCTTTTTAACGGTTGTGCCGTGTTTTCTGGCAATCTGGTAAAGGTTATCGCCTAGCCTGACTTTATGGATTACATAGCGAGATTTTCTACCTTTTGAGCGTTTTTTATATCTTTTGGCATATTTATTATGTACATCAGCCGCGGGTGGCAGGCTTTGTATAACTTTGTGTAGGCGACCTGCGTGACGGCGTGGTAATAGAATTTGATTAGAGTGGCGAGGGGTTGTAATCCCATGTAAAAAGCCAGAATTCAAAGAAAGCAGTCTTGCCGGAGGTATGCCTGCATGTGCAGCTGCTTTGCGAAGATTAACTGGCTTATTAACATGAATCTTTGCCAGTGCCGGGCTGTTAGGAATGCCTCTTAGGTTTACTCCAAATGCTCTAGGGTTTCTGAAAATTTCTTTATATGCGAGTAGGCGAGGCACATATTGTCTCGTCTCTCTGGGTAGATCTAGGCTCCAGTAGTCTGTCCGTCTTCCTAATCTTCTGTTCTTATTGATCTCTCTTTGTACGCGGTACTCCCCGGCATTGTATGCGGCGAGTGAAAGTAACCAATCACCTTTGAACTGGCGGTTAAGCTTTTGTAAATAGCTAAGTGCGGCACGGGTTGCTTGATGAGAGTCAAGGCGAGCGTCATAGCTTCTTGTCTGATGCAGGCCAAATTTTCTTCCCGTAGCGGGAATAAATTGCCACATTCCTGCTGCGCCAGCATGAGAATAAGCTGTATTACGATAGGCGCTTTCAACAAAAGGTAATAGCGCGATCTCAGTTGGCATGCCTGTGCGGTTTAACTCATTAACAACCATATAAAGATAGTCAGAAGAGCGGTCTGCCAAGCGTTGAACCCTTGACGGACTTCTGGAAAACTCACTAATATAGCGTTTAACTAATGGTTGATTATTATAGTTGCGAAATTTAAAGCCCTGATAGACTCGATTCCAGACATTATGATGAGAAGCATTTTGCTGTTGCGATCTTTTGTTTTGGATTCCTGCTTGTCTTTGCTTTTGTAACTGCGCAAGCCTTTGTTGGTGTGCTTTTGTTCTGGCTGCATTCTGCCTTTGTATTTGTTGGCGTTTTGCAGCGTAAGGATCATGTGAAGTCTTTGCTGGCTGGTAGTTATTTTGTGGTGGGTTTCTATGCTGTGCGTTCTGGTTTTGCTGCCTTGCTCTCTTTTGTGCATGATGGTTCTTTAGGCGTTGCAACTCAGCTTGCCTTTGTCGTACCCTTCTAGCCGCGTTTTGCTTTAATATTTGTTGCCGTTTGGCTGCGTATGGGTCTTGTGTAGTGTTTCTATATTGATTATTGGCAGGCTGTGCTATTGCTGAAGAATAGAAAAGAACAGATAAGAATGAGGCAGCAATAGTTATTGCTACCTTTGGTAGTATTGTGTTTGTCATATTCCCCAAAGCCCTGTACTTAAAATTAAGTGATATTTAAGTAAATTAAATAAGATTATAATAAAATAAGGCTAAGTATTTATTATTATTTGAGAATAGCCAGATAATAAGCGCTAAATATAGTATGATATTGGTGAATTATCAAGGGCTAATATAGTTTTTATGCGTAAGCAATCCGATATTTTGAAGCACTGCTCGAGCTGGTATAAGTCATTAGCAGGTCAAACTTCCTTAGTGGCTGTGGATGATATGTGTACTGATATCATGTCTGAGGTATTTGGCTATTATGCGATACAGACAGGTGTTCTAAGTGGCCAATATGATTTGTTGCAAAATTCGAGAATTGCAGCGGGTTTTTCATTGGTAGAGAACAGTGGTGTTGATACTTTAGATAGAGGAGAAGGCGCAGAAAATAAAAGTAATTACTCGCTGATATCATCTCTAGAACAATTACCGATCTCTACCGATAATATTGACTTGGTAGTCGCGAGCCATGTACTGGAATCATCACAAAACCCGCATCAGGTATTACGTGAGATTGATCGTATTTTGGTGCCAGAAGGTCATTGTATCTTAATTGGTTTTAATCCTTTCGCGCTCTCGCATGCAGGTAAACGCCTTCGCTCTGGTTTTAAACGTGACAATAATCTTTATAAGATGCGTAGCGTGCATCGTATTCGCGATTGGTTTTCCTTATTGGGCTTTGAAGTCATTGATGTAAACTATCTGGGCTTTAGACCGGGTCTGAAGAATAAAAAGATCTTTGATAGTCTTTCTTGGCTAGACAGTTTAGGTAATTATATCGGTCCAATTTTGGGAAGTATGTATGTGGTACACGCCAAAAAACAGGTGATTGCAATGCGACCTGATAAAAAAGTATGGGAAGCACCTGCTGTATTAACTGGTGGTAAAGTTGCTCTGAACAGAACCGCACAGAGAATTCGGCGCGAAAACTTCTCTAATCTATGAATCAAGATAAAGTAGTAATCTATACCGATGGTGGCTGCCGAGGAAATCCTGGGCCAGGTGGTTGGGGGGCGATACTTCGTTTTGGTAGTCATGAAAAAGAAATCTATGGTTACGAGGAAGAAACCACCAATAATCGTATGGAGTTAATGGCGGCCATTCGCTCGCTTGAGCTCTTGAGCCGTGAATGTTCCATTGTTCTAACCACTGATTCTCAATATGTGCGCCAAGGTATTACGGAGTGGATGGAAGGCTGGAAAAAGCGAGGCTGGAAAACAGCCGCTAGAAAACCGGTAAAAAATAAAGATTTATGGGAACGGCTTGACAAGGCAGTGCAAGAACATAATGTCGACTGGCAGTGGGTGAAAGGCCACAGTGGGCATGAAGGTAATGAACGTGCTGATGACTTGGCAAATTATGCAATGGATATGAAAAAAGGAAACACATAGGAAAATCATGCTAAGACAAATCTTCCTCGATACTGAAACAACCGGTCTAGAAACTCGCGATGGTCACCGCATAATCGAAATTGGTTGTGTGGAAATGATTGATCGCAAGCTCACGCATAATAATTATCACCAATACATACAACCTGACCGTGAAAGTGATGCTGCAGCATTACAGGTTCATGGAATTACCACCGAATTTCTTGCTGATAAACCAAGGTTTGCAGAGATTTCTGAAGACTTTCTAAAATATATAAATGGTGCGGAATTAATAATTCACAACGCACCTTTTGATATTGGTTTTTTAAATTACGAACTATCACTGTTGCCAGGCAGAAGTACGGTGATAGAGAACCAATGTGAGATAAATGATAGCTTGGTATTGGCTCGTCAAATGCATCCTGGTCAACGAAATTCACTGGATGCCTTGTGTAAACGTTATGATATTAGAAATGAACACCGAGAATTACATGGTGCATTATTAGACTCTGAGATTCTAGCAGATGTTTATCTGGCAATGACAGGTGGGCAGACAGCTTTATTATTAAGTGATGATGCAACTAGTGAGATTGAGTCAGGTGAAATTACTTTTAATCGTGTAAGCTCAAAAAGAAAACTACTAGTTGTCTTGAATGCCAACACAGAAGAGTTAAGCGTGCATCATGAAATGATGCAAGAGATCGAAAAAGCTTCAGAGAAACGGCTTTGGAACTGATTGTTTAATCTGAAGTTACTCGCATGGCACCCCCCTGGTTTTTAGTATCAGCACAGACAAATAACCGCTGATACTAAAAACCAGGGGGGGTGCCATGCGGCTGTGAAAGTATTCATGCAATTCATAAAAATGGTTGAAATCTCCCAGACCTCGCCCAAAAATTCAGCCAATAGCTTGCTATTATCTTCCCTTTAAAAGCCGTTGTTTATTACGATTCCAGTCTTTTTCCTTGGCGGTTGCGCGTTTGTCATGTTGTTGTTTTCCCTTGCCTACACCAATTTCTAGTTTGACTCTATTATGTTTCCAATAAAGAGACAGCGGTAAAATGGTATAACCCTTGCGATCAACCGCGGCGGTTAATTTTACTAGCTCATAGTCATGTAATAATAATTTTCTGATGCGGGTAGGATTAGGGTTAACATGGGTCGACGCAGAAAGCAAAGGTGTGATTTGAGCACCGGATATCCAGGCTTCTCCATTTTTAATAAAAACATAACCTTCTTTAAGCTGGGCGCGACCATCACGTAAACTTTTTACTTCCCAGCCTTCAAGTACCATGCCTGCCTCATAGGTGTCCTCCACAAAATAGTCATGATAGGCTACTTTGTTTCTGGCGATGTTTTTTCCGCCGTGTCCTTTCTTCTTTTTGTTTTTTTTTGCCATGAGAGCTTTTTAACTACCTAAATTCTTGTTTAATGCTGCAATTATAACCTGACGAAAAGAAATAATCGCTGTTAGAATAGTGCTTTGAAATATTCATTTTTAGTTATGGCTCAAGTTAATAAGAGTGCTCTAGTTCCCTATAGTGCTGAGAAGATGTATCAACTAGTTGATGATGTTGCTTCTTACCATGAATTTCTTCCTTGGTGCGGTGCTTCTGAGGAAATATCTCGTGAGAATGATGTGGTTGTAGGTGCGGTGACAATTACAAAAGGTGCAGTAAATAAAAAGTTTACCACTGAGAATATTATGCATAAAAATAAAATGATTGAGATGAAGCTTGTCGATGGTCCTTTTAAGGCTTTGCACGGATTTTGGTATTTTGATGAGCTAAAAGAAGATGCCTGTAAAGTGAGACTTGAACTGGACTATGAGTTCTCAAATAAACTATTGAGCATGGTAGTTGGGCCGGTGTTTAATCAGGTTGCTAACAGTATGGTCGATTCTTTTGTAAAGCAGGCAAAGGTGGTGTATGGCTGATCAAATCCAAGTAGAACTTATCTATGCATTGCCAGAAGAGCAAAATTTATTGGTATTGAAGATCAACGAAGGGGCAACTGTTAAGGATGTAGTGCTTGTGTCGGGTATTCTTGAGAAGCATCCGGAGCTGGATATAGAAAAAATGAAGGTGGGACTGTTTGGCAAGCTTACTAAAATGTCTCAAATAATTCGTGATAAAGATAGAGTTGAAATTTATAGACCGCTCATTGCTGATCCTAAAGAAGTGCGTAAGCGGCGTGCTGCTGAGGGTAAAAGATTGAAAAAAGGCGGTGGGGATAACGTGGATTCAAAGGCAGAGTAAGATGCGCGGGAGTGTTCCAGTTGACCCACAAACTACAGTCTCACAACGACACATGGCGGTTGTTTACATGCCGGGCAGAAATCGCAAACGTTTCCCGGCAAGCTGTGTGGAGGTGTGTGAGTCTAAAGAGATAGCCATAGAAAAAGCAGAGCCAAAAAATAAAAAATATGCGGCTATTGTTATTGGGCCTTCTAAGTCGTCTGAAGGTCAATTCATTTACTATTTAGAAGAGTGGCTAAATCCTATTTCTTAACTTGTATTAACTGGTCATTACGAAACAGTAGCGTCAGATTTTGTTTTTTTGATGATTTTCTACCATGGCGTATATAGTAAATATAGTCCCAGCGATTGCTCCTGAAGTTGTCTTGTAGTAAAGGATTTCCAAGTAATGAGGCAACTTCTGCTTTACTCATTCCCGCTTGTAACTGGGAAACGGTCTCGTTGGAGAGGGCATTACCCTGTTGTACTTCCATTTTATAGACAGAACAGGCTGAAATTGAAAGAGTAAGTGCGATGATGCTGATAAGTCTTGTCATAATTTATAATTTTAAACTGTAAATGATCAGTTATTCTACAATATGATTGATTAAATCATTACCTTTTTTTCTAAAGAAGAAGGCAAGCGATTATCTTTGTTGAAAATAGTTGCAAAAACAAACTAATTCAGTTTTGCTTTTAGTCTGAGCGAGCGTATAATGTCGCGTTCTTTGAAACCCATTATTAATAACAGATTTATAGAGCAAAAATATGCCAAGTGTAAAAGTTAGAGAAAACGAGCCTTTCGAAATAGCGTTACGTCGCTTTAAACGTACTTGTGAAAAAGCAGGTGTTGTTGCCGAAGTTCGTAGCCGTGAGTTTTATGAAAAGCCAACATCTATTCGTAAAAGAGAAAAAGCAGCAGCTGTAAAACGTAATATCAAAAATTTGAAACGTGAGATTAATCGTCGCGTTAGAATGTATTAATCACTATATCTAAATCTTAGTAACTCAGTTTACAAAATGTCTCAGTTAAAAAGTCGCATATTTGATGATATGAAGTTAGCTATGCGGTCTAAAGAAAAAGATCGTTTATTGACTGTTCGCACTATTCTAGCGGCGATTAAGCAGCAAGAAGTCGATACTCGAGAAGAACTAACTGATGTAGATGTGCTTGCCATTCTGGATAAACAAAGTAAACAGCGTCGCGAATCTATTCGTCAATATAGTGAAGCGGGTCGTGATGATCTAGTGGCACAAGAAGAGCTAGAGCTTGGCTTTATAAAAGAATACCTGCCAGAGCCTTTAACGAATGATGAAGTACAATCATTTATTAAAGATGCGGTGGCTAGCACTGGCGCAAGTGGCATGAAGGATATGGGCAAAGTTATGGCGCTTATCAAGCCACAGGTTCAAGGTAGGGCAGATATGGGTCAAATTAGCGGATTGATTAAAGATATCCTTAATGCTACCTAGGAGCCTGTTCTAGTACTGATTAACCTGTTGGTCTGATGTTACAACCATTTTTCATTGTCACACTATCTTATAAAGAACCCCTTCCATGTCAGAATTAAAGAATGACCGTTTCTTAAGAGCACTACTCAAGCAGCCTGTTGATACCACACCAATCTGGATTATGCGTCAGGCTGGACGTTACCTGCCAGAATATCGTGCAACCAGAGCTAAAGCAGGTAGCTTTATGGATCTGTGCGAGAATCCTGATCTGGCTTGTGAAGTGACTTTACAGCCGCTGGAAAGATATGATCTTGATGCGGCAATCCTGTTTTCTGACATACTTACTATTCCAGATGCAATGGGTCTTGGGCTTTATTTCTCCGAAGGAGAAGGTCCTAAATTTAAGTCACCCGTACGTGATATGTCTTCAATAAAAAATTTACCAATACCAGACCCAGAACAAGAACTCCGCTATGTGATGGATGCAGTGCGTACTATCCGTCGTGAATTAAATGGTAGTGTACCCTTAATAGGGTTTTCTGGTAGTCCTTGGACACTTGCAACTTATATGGTTGAAGGTGGAACGACTAAAGATTTCGGCAAAGTGAAGGGAATGATGTTTGATGCTCCTGATGCATTACATCTTCTTTTGGATAAACTGGCTGAAAGTGTTACATCCTATCTTAATGCACAAATTGCAGCAGGTGCTCAGGCGGTAATGGTTTTTGATACCTGGGGCGGGGTGCTTTCACCTGAAAAATATAAAGAATTCTCCTTAAATTATATGCAAAAAATTGTCTCAGGTTTAACTCGTGAAGCAGATGGACGACAGGTTCCTGTTACATTATTCACAAAAGGGGGGGGGCGCTGGTTGGAACAAATGGCAGAAACAGGTTGTGATGCGCTAGGGTTGGACTGGACACAGGATATTAGCGAAGCCCGCCAACGAGTAGGTGATCAAGTTGCTTTACAAGGTAATATGGATCCCTGTGTTTTATACGCCTCACCTGAAGTGATTAAAGAAGAAGCTAAAAAAGTCATTACAGGGTTCGGAAAGGGTAATGGGCATGTCTTTAATCTAGGGCATGGAATTCATCAGCATATAGAACCAGAAAAAGTGAAGGTATTGGTTGATGCCGTACACGAGTTTGGAAAAGCTTAAACAATAAAAGTGCTGATGCTGAGCTTTGCATAAATTCTAGCAGTCGTTAAAAAAGCTAACGAGCTATCATTCAAAAGTGGGGGAGGGCCATGCATCCAATTTTCACGAATAAATATTAGTGTCATCCTTTAATTACAAACGGATATTTTTTAGTTCTTAAGTTCTGTAGTCGCAAAAGACATTGATTTAATTATTTGGTATGAGCCTTACACTGGCGGGTCAGCTGAAGCTCGGCTGATATTTAATAACTAAATCACAAGCTCGCTAAAATAGTTGTTCTGGTAGTTCAACCCTTTCAGGCTGTCTGACTTGTGGTTGCTTTTGAGGAACTGGATTAGCTCTTCTAACAACTCTGGGCTTCAATAATTCTGGGGGTGGTTCAATACCCAAGTTACGCAGCCTTATGACTTCTTTTTGTCGTGCGATCTCGCGTCTTTTATCGTTCTCTTCTCTTTGTACGGCTTCTCTTCGTAGTCTCTCTAGATGACGTTGTCGTGTGGCCTCATCAGCATGCTCAAGCGCTTGCATTTGTTGTTTCTCTAATAACTCCTGTTGATGTAGCAGTTTGTATTCTGCTATTTCTTCTTCGGTTGGAATTTGATCAGGTGTCAGTGCTTCATTAATTGTTTCAAGGGTGAATTCATCGGGAGGCATTCCTGTATCAGCATCCAGTTGCACCGCAATTAGACCTCTTGGAGGAATCCAGCGACGCTGCTTTGTACCTTTTAATGCTGTTTTCATGAAATCAATCCAGATAGGTAGTGCTGCTCCTGCTGCTGTTTCTTTCTTACCTAAAGGAGCGATTCTGTCAAAGCCTACCCAAACTGTTGTTACTTTTTCTGGAGTAAAACCACAAAACCAAGCATCTTTTTGATCATCAGTTGTACCTGTTTTACCTGCCAGATCGCTTCGACCTAGAGAGTTTGAGCGTGCACCTGTACCTGATTGGGCAACACTTTGTAACATGCTGGTAATTTGGTGGTGTACATAAGGTTTCATGATACGTTTGGCAGGATGATTGACTTTGTTTTTAGTGTCTTTGCCAGTGTTATTGGTAAGGCAGTCTGTGCAGACGGTAAGTGGATCTGCCTGAAAAATTATATTATTGTTTCTATCAACAATTTTTCTAATGTAAAAACTATCAACCTTATAGCCGCCATTTGCAAAACTTGAATAGGCAGTTGTCATCTCCAAAGGAGTTGCAGAACCTGTCCCCAGCGAAAGTGTTAGGTCAGCTGGCAATGCCCTTTTTTTAAATCCAAATCGCTTGGCATATTCTATAGCGTATCCGAGTCCTATTTGTTGTAGTAAACGAATTGAAACAAGGTTCTTAGATTTTGCTAATGCAACTCTCAACCTTGTTGGGCCGCCAAAGTCATGACCAAAGTTTTGAGGGTCCCAGGTACTATTTGTTAATTCAAGTGGCTCATCATCAACGGTGGTAGCGGGTGAGTATCCTTTTGCTAATGCGGCTGCATATACAAATGGTTTAAAGCTAGATCCTGGTTGTCGCTTTGCCTGTACGGCACGATTAAATTTACTGTAAGTAAAATCAAAACCACCAGCAATCGCTTCAATCGCACCATTTTTAGGATTCATTGAAACCAAAGCCCCTGTAACTTTTGGTAGCTGGGATAATCTCCATTTTCCTTTGTCATCTTTCTTAAGTCTGACCACGTCACCTATATTTAAAACTTTATTCATCTCCTTGGGTATTTTGCTACGTCGGTTTTCATTGATATAGGCTCTTGCCCATTTTATATCTTTAATGGTCAGTGTTACTGGGTTGCTTTCTTGATAAACCTGTAAAGTGGCTTCTTTTTTATTTACCTGTGTAACTAGTGCAGGGTATAGACCCGCGTAAACCCTATACTTCTTAAGTTTATCTTGCTGTAGTTTGGACGTTTTAAAGTCATTTAGTGATATTTTATCCTCTGCTCCTCGATAACCATGTCGGTGGCTATACTTTAGTAAATGTTTCCTAAGGGTTTGTATGGCATTGTCTTGAGCCTTGCTGTCTAAAGTGGTATAAATCTTTAAACCCAGCTTATAAATATTCTCTTCGCCAAAACGTCTAATGGCATCAGTGCGCGCCATTTCTGCCATATAAGGTGCATAGGTTTGGCTTTCAACGTGATGAATGCTTGCGCTGAGATCCTCTTTTAAGGCAGTTTGATAGTCTGATTGGGAAATGTAGCTAAGCTCAAACATGCGTTTTAAAATATAATCACGACGTATTTTTGCTCTTTTCGGATTTTTAACTGGGTTATAGCGAGAAGGAGCTTTCGGTAATCCTGCAATCATGGCGCTTTGTGCAAGGCTTAAGTTATCAACTTTTTTACCATAATAGATTTCTGCAGCAGAGCCAACGCCGTAGGAACGTTTACCTAGAAATATTTTATTTAGATAAAGCTCCATGATTTCCTGTTTACTTAACTCTCCTTCAATTTTCAACGCTAGTAATGCTTCGCGTAGTTTTCTGTCGATTGTTTTTTCATTGCTTAAATAAAAATTTCGGGCTACCTGCATAGTAATAGTGCTTGCTCCCTGTTTTACTTTGCCTGTTTTCAGGGCGGTGACTATTGCTCTGGCAATACCACGAAAATCGATACCTTTATGCTGATAGAAGCGAGAATCTTCTATTGATATAAATGCATTGCGAAGTGTTTCAGGTACCTGATCGTAACTAACAGGGCGACGGCGATATTGACCAAACTCTGCAATTAACTGGTCTTCCTTGCTATACACGCGCAGAGGAAGTTGGAGCTGGGTATTTCTAAGTTCGTTTACAGAGGGAATTTGTGGTAGATAATAAAAATAAACTGCAGCTACGCCAATGGTTCCCAATAAAGCTAATAATAATAATGGTGTAATAAGGTAGTTTAGTAATAGATGAATAAGCCGCATAGTGTAAGTTTTTTTTGTTTGGTAGTTGTATTCTTAATGAATCGCCTTAAGCGATTGTTATATAGGTCTAAGGAGCGATACTTAGTGAATACATTTGTTTTAGTTTATACCGTCCGTCCAAAGTATGCACCATAGAGGTAGAAGAGGGTAGACTATTTTGTTTTAGGGCGCTAGTATTACTATGAAACTTATAAGAAATTCTTTAACAGGGCTTCTTAAATAAATAATAACAATAATATAAGGATCTATTCTAGTGTTTTCCTTCTCGAAGAAAAGTGGCAATCTTTTAGGCATTGATATCAGTTCATCAGCTGTAAAGCTTCTGGAGCTTTCACGTAAAGGCTCTGATTACCGTGTAGATAGTTATGCGGTTACGGGGTTACCAGACGGGGTAGCGAATGAAAGAGATATTAATGAAGCAGAAAAAGTTGGTGAGGCAATAAGATTAGCTGTTAAAAACAGCCGAACCAAAAGTAGACGCTGTGCCCTAGGCATACCATCATCGATGGCTATCAACAAAATAATAACAATACCTGCTTCAATTCCGCCTTCTGAACTGGAAGCCCAAATATCACTTGAGGCTGAACAATACATTCCTTATCCAATGGATGAGGTGAATTTTGATTTTGAAGTGCTTGGTCCTTCTGAGACTTCATCTGAGATGCTTGATGTATTAATAGCAGGTACAAGAACAGAAAATGTGGAGGTCAGATTAGCTGCGGCTGAAATGGCAGGTCTAAATGTTGAAATAGTGGATCTTGAGTCAAATGCCGTTGAGTTATTGTTTAAAACAATGATCAATGAGCTGGATAAGCATGATGTTGTTGCAGCTGTTGACTTTGGAGCTTCGATGACAGGAATCAATGTTTTTGAGAAAGGAAAAGTAGTTTTTTCCAGAGAGCAGGCATTTGGTGGCAGACAGTTAACTGAAGAAATATCTCAGCGCTATGGTCTTTCACGTGCAGAATCAGGACTTGCCAAGAAAAACGGCAATCTTCCAGAAGGTTATGTTTCAGAGGTGCTTGATCCCTTTAGAGAAAACATGGTCAGACAGGTTCAACGATTCCTTCAATTTTACTATGCATCTACCCAGAATGAAAAAGTTGATAAAGTTTTATTATCAGGTGGTTGTGCCAGTATTCCAGGTATAGATGAACAAATTCAAGAAATTATCGGCATTCCAACCGCATTAGCTAATCCATTTTCCAATGTGGTTTTACATTCAAAAGTTAATCCAGCACGCTTTACTAGTGATATTCCAGCGTTACTTGTTCCAGCGGGATTAGCATTAAGGGGGGTTCAATAATGGCCGGCATTAATTTATTACCCTGGCGCGAAGCTTCGCGTAAGAAAAGTCAACAGCAATTTGTTATGTCTGTTGTTGGTGCTCTTGCAGTAGGTGCGATTGTAATTGGCGCAGGATACACATATATGGAAGGAAGAATTTCATATCAAAGTGAAAGAAACGCATATATTGACACTGAAATCAGAAAATTGAACAAGACTCTTGAAGAAATCAAGACGCTTGATGATAACAAAAAAGCGTTACTAGATAGAATAAGCATTATTGAAAAACTTCAATCAACTCGTCCTGGCATTGTTCATATGTTTGATGAGATGGTCAATGCTTTACCTAAAGGTTTGTATTTAACTCAGTTGCTTCAGGAAAATAACAAAATAAAAATAGAGGGCAAGGCTGAGTCGAGTGCCAGAGTATCTAGCTATATGAATAGGCTCAACTCATCTCCTTGGTTAAAGTCATCCGATCTTAATACGATCAAGGTTGACCCCAAAGACAATAAAAGTCGCTTACGTTACTTTAAGCTAAATGTAACACAGTTGCTGACTTCAGGTAATAGCCCAAGTAACAACGAGGAGAATAACAATGGCAATTGATACACAAGAAATTAATAAACTACTCGTTGATCCGGCAAGTGTATCTTTGCCTATAAAGATTGGAGCAGTAGTTGTTGTTTTCGCTCTGGCTCTTTTCTTTGGATATAAGTTCGTAATCGTTGATCAAATTGAGTCTCTCAAGACAGTTCAAGCAAAAGAACTGGATATACGAAAAACTTATGAAAAAAAGCAGGCACGAGCAAATCAACTGCCACTCTATAAAGCACAGCTAGAAGAAATGCAGATATCTTTTGGAGCTTTAAAAGATCAGCTGCCTAGTGATACTGAAATCCCAGGTCTAATTATGGATATTTCAGAGAAAGGTCTTACTAATGGTTTGGAGATTGAACTTTTTAAGCCAGAGGATGAAGTTCACAAAGAATTCTTTGCTGAAAAACCAATAAAACTGGAAGCAAAAGGTAGCTATGATCAATTAGCTGGATTTGTCAGTGATTTGTCAGCTTTGCCAAGAATTGTGACGATCAACAATATACATCTTAAGCATGAAGAAGAGAAACCAGGTGTAAAAGATAAGAGCAAGAATAAAAATAAAAAAACATCAATCGCACGTTTGTCACTTAAAGCAACTATAAAAACATATAGATACTTAAAGGATGATGAGGTTGAAGGAGAAGAGGGAACAGCTGATGAAACTTAAACAAAAAAATAAAACCCTTGATCTTGAAGGATTTGTAAAGCTAGGTTTGTACAGTTGTTTTGGTGTATCACTAACAATGTTATCCGGTTGTAGTAACAGCGTAGATGATCTTGATAGTTACTTTGCCGCAGAAAGGAAAAAACCACCTGTTGCGATAGCGCCGATTCCAGAAGTAAAGCCATATTTACGATATGCTTACCCTGAACATGAAAAAGATCCATTTGATGCTGCAATGTTAGCTCCAAATACGGTTCGAGAACAAGTCATTGATACGGGAGTAAGTGTTGATACAACCAGAGTTCCTGAATTTTTAGAGGGGTTTCCTCTAGATAGTCTGAAAATGGTTGGAACAGTTGAAAAAGATAAAACCTTATGGGCTTTAATTAAAATACCGGATGGAGCAGTTCAAACGGTTAAGCCAGGTAATTATCTAGGACAAAACTTTGGTAAAATCGTAAATATAAATGAAGTTAATATGGATATGATTGAAACGGTATCAAATGGTTTAGGTGGGTATAAGGAAAGAGATATTTCTATCACCCTGAATCAAGAATAAATAATAATCAATTAGAACTAAAAATAAAATAAGAATAAATTAAACGAGTGGGTTATTTAAAATGAAAATTATTACACGCACATTATTGGGCTTAAGCTTACCAGCACTTTTACTTGCAACCGGGAGTAGTTATGCAGCGGCAAGTTTACAAAGTGTTGATACAGCGATCCAATCTTCTGGTAAATCAACTTTACGTTTGCATTTTGATAGTAAGGTCGGTGTGCCAAAGAGCTTTATAATGAAGCAGCCAGCAGGTATTGTCTTGGACTTCGCAAATGCATCACGAGGCATGGGAAAGCGTAGCGTTCAACTTAATTCTAAATCTGTAAAAGGAATAAAGGTCGCAAGTGGTGTAGATAAACTACGCGTAATGGTTTCTTTAAATAAACTGACAAAGTATACAACTAGTATACAAGGCAATGATGTCGTTTTGACTTTTGATGATCAGCAGCAAGTTGCGCAGAAACCCAGACTTCAAAAAAATGTCGCTCAAAGGCAAACAGAAACGCAAAGAGTTGCCTACTTAAAGCAAGTTAAAGCTCGTCAAGTAGCAGCCCAAAAAAGAGCAATTGCTCAAAAACGTGCAGCCGCACAAAGAAATGCGGCTCAAAGACAGCGTGATGCAAATCTTCAATCCGGCCCAGTTGTAAGAACCAAAAGTGTTAAACAACAAGCTGTTGCAAGTAATTATATAGCTCGCCCGCCAGCTAGAACTGCAAAATATCAACCGACTCAACATAAAGTAACTCATAGACAGGCTCCATCAAGAGCTGCAAACCTATTGGGTCCAATTGATTTTCATAGAACTCAAAATGGTGGTGGTCGTGCAATTATTAAATTGCCTCATCCTGCTACTGTTGTAGAGTCACGTAAGCTTGGTAACACTGTTGTAATTACACTTAAGAATGTCGCTGCACGTCAACCTAAAAAACGAATTGATGTTACAGACTTTGCTACACCAGCATCCTATATTGATATAGCAAGAAATGGCAGAGATGTGCAGATTAAAGTAGCTGCTAATGCCGCTTTTGATTTTAATGCTTCTCGAAATGGTAAAGATTATATTGTTAGCCTCAAAAAAGTAGTTCCAAAAGCTAAGGTTAATCCTCTCGTGAAGAAGAACAAGGTATATAAGGGTAAAAAGCTTTCCTTGAATTTCCAGGATATTGAAGTTCGTTCAGTATTACAGCTATTAGCTGACTTTACCGACAAGAATATTGTTGTAAGTGATAGCGTAAAAGGCAATATCACACTACGTTTGAAAGATGTTCCCTGGGATCAGGCGCTTGATATAGTGTTAGAGTCTAAAGGCTTGGCAATGCGCAGTAATGGAAATGTTATCTGGGTTGCAAGAGCTGCAGAGCTTGAGGCCAAGGAAAAAAGAGAGTTGCAATCATTAAAGCGTAAAAAAGAATTAGAACCTTTGGTTACAGAATATATTTCTATTAATTATGCTAAGGCTTCTGATATTGCAATGTTATTAAAGTCAGAATTAGACGCATCTACAACAGAGGCAATATCAAGACGTGGTCATGTTTCGGTTGATGAGCGAACAAATACCATCATTGTACGAGATACAGCCAGTTACATAAATGATATGCGTAATTTGATACAAAGTCTTGATGTAACACTAAAGCAGGTTTCTGTAGAGTCAAGAATTGTCATTGCAAATGATGAATTTAGTAAAGAACTTGGTGCACGTTTCGGTGTAAGCAATTTCGGTAGCGATGGTGCTTTCTCGGGTGGTCTTGCGTCAACTAACTCAATGGTTAATGATTTGGTCGGCGGAGGAGATGTCGCTGTACCAGCATTAGGTGATCGTTTAAATATTAATATGCCCGCAACAAGTAGTAAGGCTGGAAAGTTTGCATTTTCATTGCTCAGCAGAGATTTCCTACTTGATCTAGAGCTTTCTGCATTACAGGCGGAAAATAAAGGGGAAGTTATCTCTACACCGCGAGTAGTTACCGTAGATAAGAAAAAGGCAATGATTGAGCAGGGTGTTGAGATTCCGTATCTTTCACAAACCTCAAGTGGTGCTACAGATGTACAATTCAAGAAAGCAGTACTTAGTCTTGAAGTTACACCCCAGATTACACCGGATGAGCATATAATTATGGACTTGAAAGTGAACCAGGACTCAAGAGGAAAAGAACTTCCGGGAACTGGCGTACCTACTATAAATACACAAGAAGTTCAGACACAAGTAGTTGTAGGAAATGGTCAGACGGTCGTACTTGGCGGAATACATAAGGAACAGCGCTCAAGTGATGTAGGTAAAGTTCCCGTACTTGGTGACCTTCCAGTAATAGGTAGAGTATTCCGAACAGATGCTGATAAAGATAGCAAACAAGAGTTACTGATTTTTGTTACACCTAAGATTATGAAGTAAATATTGATACTTGTTAATTAAAAAAGACCAGCTTAGCTGGTCTTTTTTAATTCCACAGATCATTTAAAAGTACTATCGAAAGCAAGGCGTACTGCTTCTTGAGGGGTATAAGTTTCACCATCATATAGTTGAACAGTTAACTCTGCCCACTTATTAAACTTTTTATGGTTGGCAGTAAAATTTAGATAAATATCCTTAAATAAACTTCCATCTTTAGAGAAACCATATTCAGAATCAAGGTCTATTCCAACATGTTCCTGCATTGCTTCCCTCATAGATATATAGGTTTTATTAAATAATGCTTTGTTTTCAGTATGGTTGATAGATGTTCTAATAGCTATCTCTCCAACTTCAATAACTTTCATAAGCTTCTTTCCTTTCTTCAATAAATCTGGTGCATCAGAAGGTATTAAAATTGATTCTGAGCTTTCATCCCAAGCTCTAAAAAATGGATTTGTGGCAGTTTTCAAATAAGTAATCAGCGGAACAATAAGCTTTTCTGCCATTTTTCTTTCATCCTCTTTTGCTGTCCTAGTTGCTCTTGCCACCCTGCGTTTGCTACCTTCCATTATCCCCTGCATATATCTTTCGAACGCAGCCTCTTTATCATGTAATATTTTATGTTCAGCCTGAGCAAATCTAGTTTGTTCGAGCCTTTCTGCGATAGTTAAAATGTTAACTATATTTTCCTTAACATAGGACTCGTCATTAGATGCATTAATTAACACTTCAATGTCATCTCGTGAAAGTTCTTCCCTAATTTCTTCTATATCTGATTGGTTATAGTGGAGCGAACCTAATGTATTTGCCATGTCAACAACGTATTCAATCCTTTCTTCTTTTATCTCACTGATAAGTGGAGTAACTTCTTTAAGTGCTTCTTTTGCACATAGGGATTTATTAATATAATTACATCCTTGTTTTGAGAAATTTATAGCTGGGTTATAAATATAATTTTTTGTACCTGCTTTGGTATCGCAGCCAATAACATCTGGTTTGCAAGTTGATACGCCCACATCTGAATCCTTTGGTACTATAAATACCCAGCCATCATTTATATTTTTAGATTTAGGCACAATAGCCCACCCGTCTTCTTGGACTTCCCCTGGAAGTACATGTATCCAATATGGTGTTTCTTCGCATCCATCTCTGTTTTTTCCAGCCATAAATTTTCTTTTAAGTAAAATGCCAAAATTCATTGATATTGCTTGATTGTTTTTATAGTAATTTGGTCCTAATGAGGAATTACCAGGTATCCAACCATCGAAATCGTTTCTAAAATGATGGATTAATTCAATAGGCCTGCAAAAAGGATCAGTGCTCAATCCTGGGGACCATAAAGTGTGGGGGGTACTTGCACATTGTCTATCATCGTAGAAGCCACGACTAATAGCAATTACTCGTTCAGAAGAGCTGTCATTACAATCATATTGTGTATTATTGTTCGATGGTTGGTAGTTACCTTGCGAATTCCAAAACTTTCTATAATATTCATACCAATAAGGGGAAACATTAGTTGCTGGAGTGTTTTTCATTCTGGTAACATCCATCTCGGTTACCATCACTGTATTATTAATACCACCTGCTTTTTCAGTCAGTTTATAAAGAGGCTCGACATTACTAGGCTCTGGAGTCACTACCTTGATGAGATCACTTGCAATGGGCTTTCTTTTAGTTCTCAGGCTCAAAGTATTTGAAGATTTGCTACCTGTGCTATTAATCGCCTCTATTTGATAATTGTAACTAGTTAATGGTGTTAAACCCGAATCTAAATATTCGGTATTATCACCCTCAATTTCTTCCAAAAGTGTTCCGTTGCGATAAATCTTGTAAGATGTTTCATTGCTTACATCCTGCCATTCAAGCTGGATCATGTATGTTTTTTCCCCGCCTGAGGATAATACAGGTTCAGTAGGTAATTCATGAATTACATTGACTTTTCGTCTAGCTGTAGATCTATTGCCAGCCTTATCTTCGGCATAATAGGTTATGGTATAAGTGCCAATAGTGTCTGTATTAACCGTGCTATATTTGCTAACAGTTACAGAAACAGTACCATCACGGTCATCTATTGCTGTCGCACCCGCATCAGTATAATTTGAATTTTTAATGATATTTACAGGGTCATCACCTGTAATGGTGATTACAGGTGCTGTCACGTCAGGTGCTAACACATTTACTGTACGTGTAGCAGTAGATTTGTTACCAGCAGCATCTTGTGCAGTATAGGTTATGCTATATGAACCTGCTAAATAATTATTGAGAGTGCTATTTGTAGTAACGGTGACTGAACCATCACGGTCATCTACTGCTGTTGCGCCAGCATCGGTATAATAGGTGCCTATGATAATGTTTACAGGATTTTCACCAGTTATGGTTATCACTGGCGCTGTCACATTTATATCAGGTGCATTTACTACATTAATAATACGTGTGGCAGTAGCTACATTACCTGCTGCATCTCGGGCAGTAAAAGTTACAGTGTAACTACCTAAATTACTTGTATTAACATTGCCTGTATATCTTACAGTAACTGCACCATCGCGATCATCTAGTGCAGTCGCACCTGCATCGCTATAGTAATAGGTGTTTTGGGGAATATTTACAGGATTATCTCCAGTAATGGTAATAGTTGGAGGAGTCTCATCAGGAGCTTGTAATACAGCAATAAACTGAAAACGAATATACTCCCAACTCATTCCATAATACAATTTACCATATATGGTACTACCATCAGTAGGAATTCGGTCACCAGGTTCACCGGAAGGAGTATAGTTTGTTGTATTGATATTTAGGGTTTTGCTTATAAAGTCATCACCATCTAGTGTAGAACCCATTTCAAGATAATAACGACTGATAGTTGTATCTCCGGACTCCCAATGGAATGTAGGTGTTGCTCCATTTAGTCTTTCACCAGACGCAGGTGATGTCATTCTTGGAAAGGTTGGTTCATCATTATTTTCTTCTAATATATCCAATAGCAATATGTTCAATATTGGATTAATTTTTTCAGCATCACTAGTTTCCGCAGAGAGTATGCTCGGTAACAGAACAAATAAAATCATTGTTATGTAACATATTATTATGTTGTTAACTTTCAATTTTCTCTCCTTGACGTAAGTTGACTTATGAATACATCCTATTACTTTATGCTTTCACATCAGGTCGGGTGACTTTTGTGGGTTGCTGACCTTTATTGTATTCATACTGGATAATTGCATCAGTCCCGCCCAATTCGGGTAGGATGGCGCATAAAAAAATAATTATTTCCCCTGCCTCTAATAAAATACATTGATTAAAGCGTATTAGTCAAATGAGTTTATATGCCTGACTTTATCTAGCTTATGATGATCAAATAATAAGTAATTGTTATTACTAGAGATAACTTAAATAGCATTAATATATAAAAGTCGTAATTAAAATGAACTGGCACAGTGCAACACATTTTAATATCGTCATTTACGCCAAAAACAGGTGGGAGTGACAAAAAAAATATTAACTCATGTAAATAGTTAGCAAAATACTAGTACTAGGAAGACTGTTCCGCACAGATGTAGACAAAGACAACAAGCGTGAATTGCTAATCTTTGTAACACCTAAAATCATGAAGTAATAAAACACTTCACAGGTATAAAAAAAACCGGATTTAATCCGGTTTTTTTGGAGTGAAAAAAGGAAACTAATAATAGTTTGGCCTAATCATTTTAGGTTGCTTAAGCAAAAGAGCAGTTAACTCAAAGATGCTGATGTTAAAAAGTGGAGGGGGTGCCATGTCCTTAGCTAGCTCAGAAACATAGCTAATATGTTAACTTTTTACCGTTGTCAGCCCTAGTGATTCCCAGCCCTGCATGCCGTCCCGATAGTATTTTAATTTTTCTGCGGGGTAGCCCATATTCAGCAGTGCTTCTATGCTTTCAGTGCTTTGAGAACACCAGGCACCATTACAAAACAACACTAGCGTTTTAGCCTGTGAAAAGTCAAAAACAGTTTGTGGTTCTTTCTTTATAAGCGCTTCAGCAACATCACTGTAGTTTTTTCCCTGATGCAATTTAACCGAGAATTTATATTCTAAAGTATCGACAATATCCCTCAATGATGCCCCTTGAGTGGTGATTAATGATGTCCATGGGATATTTATTGATCCCGGAATGGTGCCTTTATCTGCCCAGGATGTTATGCGTGAATCTATGATTAACATTGATTCATCCCCATCACTAACAAGTTTAATATAGTCAAACATTTCAAGCTCACCGATGGTATCAACATCAGGTGCAAGTTGCATCGGCTGGATGCAAAAAGGAGGGCAGGGGCGTGAAATCTTAGCGTATAGCGGATTGATTCTAGCTTTC
>Ga0209633_10001628_pt1 | contig 22704 bp, 19 predicted proteins | sample Cruoilmetagenom1_FD_187290 | JGI IMG/M metagenome (GOLD analysis project Ga0209633, IMG submission 187290) | Oil polluted marine microbial communities from Coal Oil Point, Santa Barbara, California, USA - Sample 1 (SPAdes) (version 2) | ecosystem: Environmental > Aquatic > Marine > Oil seeps ...
CGGGGCGGCGTATAGGGTGGCGTCGGTGCTGTGAACTTCGTCGACATCGGCGAAATAAGACAGGGTCATCGCGGTTAGGTTGGCCGAGGTCAGCATCACGCCTTTGGGTTTTCCGGTGGTGCCCGAAGTGTAGAACAGCCAAACCAGATCGGTATGATGAATGGCAACGGGGCTGGGCAATGGTGGCGTTTTGTAAAGCGTCTGGCAGGTCTGGCTGTCGATCGCAATGACGCGGATATCGGCGTCCAGATCAAGTGCGGCGTTGGTGAACACCACTTTGGCTGCGGCGTCGGTTATGATCCAGGCGGCCTCTTTTTCGTGCAGTTTGCCGTTGATCGGTACTGCGACGGCGCCCAAAAACCAGATACCATACAGCACCTCGAGGTATTCGGTGCAGTTGGACAGGAACACCGCCACACGGTCGCCTTTAGTCACGCCCAACTCAGTCTGCAAATATGCCCCGATAGATGCGGCGCGGTTTGCGAATTCGCCGTAGTTGGCGCAACAGGTCGCGCCGTTGAACAAAGCCGGCACATCAGGGTGCAGTTTCGCGGTTTTCACCAACCAGTTTGCAAGATTCATCCACGTGCTCCCGTTTTTTCAGAAGGCTACAATGATTGCCGCCCCTGATACTAGGGTTAGCGTGGGCTACGTTTGGCCAAAATGCGCTGCAAAGTGCGGCGGTGCATGTTTAGGCGGCGCGCGGTTTCCGATACGTTGCGGTCGCACAGCTCATACACCCGCTGGATATGTTCCCAACGCACACGGTCGGCAGACATCGGATTTTCCGGTGGCGGGGGCAGCTCGTCCGGCTTGGCCAAAAGGGCCGCCGTTACATCATTGGCATCAGCTGGTTTCGAGAGATAATCCACCGCGCCGATTTTGACCGCCGCAACCGCCGTGGCAATCGCGCCATATCCGGTCAAAACCACAACGCGGCAATCGGGGCGCTTTTCACGCAGCACTTCGACCACGTCCAGCCCGTTGCCATCCTCAAGCCGCAAATCAACAACCGCATAGGCCGGTGGCCGCGCTGTTGCAATCGCACGCCCCGCCGCAACAGAGCCCGCCATTTCAGGCACAAAGCCGCGCTTTTCCATGGCGCGGGCAAGACGTTTCAGAAACGGCTCGTCATCATCAACAAGAAGCAGCGTTTTATCTTCACCGATCTCACTTAGATCACCCTCGGCCATGTGTTTCCCCTTTGGATCAAACTGTTCTGCCCCACTCTATGCGTTCCCGTGGGGCGGGTCAATTTGGACTTAAGAGGCAGCGTCAACAAAACAGGCAACGCGTTTTGCCATATCTTCCGCTGTTTCATCGCGCCGGAAGAATTCAACAAACCCGTAGTCCGGGAAAACCAGATAGGTTTGGGTTGAATGGTCGACCAAATAATATTCAGGGTCGCCGTCTTCTTCTTTTTTGAAATAGGTGTGATAGGCTTTTGAGGCGGCTTTGGATTGCTCTGGTGTGCCTGTCAGCCCCAACATCCGCGGGTGCATAATGTCGGTGAATTCGGCCATCGCTTGCGGCGTGTCGCGCTCTGGATCAATCGAGATAAAGACAGGCGTTACGATTTTGCCCATCTCTTCTTCCAGGATCGTGACCGCCTCGGCGTTGCGGGAATTATCAAGCGGGCAAACGTCAGGGCAGAATGTATAGCCGAAATAAATCAGCGTCGGGCCGGTGATCACGTCCTTATCCGTCACTGTTTTGCCAGTTTCATCAACCAGCGTGAACGGCCCACCAATGGTGCTTGTCCCACCTGCAACATTGCTGGCACGGCATTGCGCAAACTGATCGTCAGCGCCAGTGTTGGCGGTTAGATACCACAAAGCACCTAACAATCCGGCCACAACGGCAACGGCTACTATTGAAATCGTACGCATTGTTCTAATTCTCCTAGACTTGGATTACAGTGCATTGATCGTCCTATCAGACCCGATTAACAATTGCGCAGGTTGCCGCACACAAACACCAAGGGAAACCATGACCGATACGAATACCAGCCCCTATATCAGGCACATACGAAGCGACTGGATTAGGCTGCGCACCTTTACTGTGTTGCGCTGGGTGGCGATCTTTGGGCAAATCGCGGCGATCACAATTGCGGTGCGGTATTATAACCTACAGCTTAATTTGAGCCTGTGCTTTTTTGTGGTTGGGATTTCGGCCATTGCCAATCTGGTGGCGATGTTTGTGTTTCCTGACAGCAAGCGCATGACCCAACGGCAGTTGATGCTGATGTTTCTGTTCGACATCCTGCAGTTGGGGGGGTTGCTGTATTTGACGGGTGGTTTGCACAATCCGTTTTCTCTGCTGATCCTTGTGCCCATTGCAATTTCGGCCACGGTTTTGCAATCCCGCGAGACGATCTTTTTGGGGCTTGCGACCATTGTCGTGACCAGCCTTGTCGGGCTATATAATATACCGCTGCGCACCAGCAACGGATTTATCCTGCAAATGCCGGATGTGTTTGTGTTTGGCTTTTGGGTGGCGATCTTGATCGGCACGGTGTTTTTGGGTCTGTATGAGCGCCGCGTCACGGCTGAAATTGATTCAATGTCAGAGGCGCTGCTGGCCACGCAAATGGCCCTGTCGCGTGAACAAAAGCTGACCGATCTGGGTGGTGTTGTTGCCGCAGCCGCGCATGAATTGGGCACGCCGCTTGCCACAATTAAACTGGTCAGTGTGGAGCTGATTGACGATCTGCAAGCGATGCCGCAACAAAAAGAAGACGCTGAACTGATCCGCGATCAGGTGGATCGCTGTCGGGATATTCTGCATTCAATGGGGCAAATTGGCAAAGACGATCTGCATCTTCGCTACGCGCCGCTTTCTGCGGTGGTCGAAGAGGCGGCCGAACCGCATATGAATCGCGGCAAACCCGTCACAATAACCCTGAACCCCGACAACACTACAGCGCCGGAATTGCCCGATGTGCGACGCCAGCCTGAAATCATTCACGGGCTGCGCAACCTTATTCAGAATGCTGTGGATTTTTCGGATGCGAATGTCTGGGTTGATCTGAAATGGGATGACAAAACCATAACCGTTAAGATCATTGATGACGGTCATGGGTTTCCGGCGCATTTGATCAAACGCATTGGCGATCCCTTCGTGCATAACCGCCGCCCGACACAGGACCAAAACAAAAGGCCTGGCTATGACGGCATGGGGCTGGGCTTGTTCATTGCGAAAACATTGCTGGAACGATCCGGTGCCGAGCTTAGTTTTGCCAACGGGTGTGATCCGTTTTTAAGCGGGAATGAACGCCCAGAACGCTGCGGGGCGATTGTTACGGTCATTTGGCCAAAAGGTATGATCAGCCGAAATAAATCCCAAGCGCAACAGGACGTGGGGGAAAACCAACCAATGCAAGCATAATCTGCGGGCATTTAACACCGTGTTAACCATTTACACCGCAAGCTTTATTCAAATTAATCTGTTTTGAAACGGGCCGCGGGTAATGCTGGAATTTGACCTTAATATAATACTACTGACCACCGTCATCTCGTTTGTTGTTGCGGCAGCCGCCCTTTGGCTGGCCGCCAAAACCCTCAGCAGTCCGGGAAAATCAGCTTATAACCTGATGATTGAAGGCGATGCTGAAACGGCCTTTCTTTTTGATAATGATATGCTTGTCGATGCCACCCAAAGCGCGCGTGACCTGCTGGGCCCGAAAACCGGCGACACCACTGATTGGCAATGGTTTATCACAGCGTTTAATGCACGGTATTCCACACTTGCGAATGATCTTGCCGCTTTGGGCGATGCAGGATCCCTTACCATATTGCCGGACAATCAAAATGACCGCACCACGATAAATGCAGAATGGTGGGACGGTCTGGCCCGCATTGTTCTGACCAACACCGACGAAGCCTCTGAACCGGTGATTGATAAACTGCACCTCGACGCGCTGGAAACCGAGCTGGAAATGTTGCGTAAAACAGCCAAACTGGCCCCTTATCTGGTGTGGCAAGAAAACCGAAGTGGGGAAATTGACTGGGCAAATGCTGCTTATCTGGCGTTGATAAAATCTATCTACCCTGAAAAGCACAATAACAGCTGGCCTCCGGCGCGCCTGTTCAATCATCCGGCCATCGCGCAACATGGCGCCAACCCACAAACGATCCGTATATCGGTTGAAAACAAGGTCGAAAACCAGACCCAGTGGTTTGATTTATCCTGTAAGAAAATTAATGAATCCACGCTTTGTTTTGCGACACCAGCGAACGCGATTGTGCGGGCTGAAGCCTCGTTAAACGGGTTTGTCCAAACGCTTACGAAAACCTTTGCGCATCTTTCTATTGGGTTGGCAATATTTGATAAAAACCGCGAATTGGCACTGTTCAATCCGGCCCTTACCGACCTGACAAAGCTACCGTTTGATTTTCTAAGCACACGACCAACATTTTACGCGTTGCTTGACCGGTTGCGGGAAAACCAGATGATGCCGGAACCCAAAGATTACAAAACCTGGCGCCACCAAATCACCGCCTTAGAGGAAGCCGCCGCCGATGGCACATATGAGGAAACATGGGCGCTTGCGACGGGCCAGACCTATCGGGTGATTGGCAGGCCACATGCGGACGGGGCCGTCGCGCTTTTGTTCGAAGACATCAGCGCCGAAATATCCCTGACCCGTAATTTCAGAGAAGAACTAGAGGTTGGGCAGGCGGTTCTTGATGTCTTGCGGGATGCCGTTGTGGTGTTTTCAGCTTCGGGCCTGATTACCCTGTCAAACAAAGCATATGCTGACCTATGGGGTGTGGACCCAAGCACCGCATTTGGTGAAATGAGCCTTGCTGACGCAACAAACCTTTGGAGCAATGCCTGTGATCCAACGCCCATATGGGACGAATTGCGCGGCTTTGTCAGCGCCCAAAATGCACGCTCCGAATGGGTTGGAAATGTAACCCTTGATACGGGCCAGGCGCTGGATTGTCAGATTTCACCCCTTGCAGGCGGCGCCACGATGGTAACATTCCGCATTAAAACACCGCTGAAAAAACCCAAACCCGCGCGAAAAACCCCCTCCAAGGCATGAACGGGTTTTCGCCGCCCATTTGTCGCGTTAAGGTCGCGCTATGTGTTCATGTTCAATTTCCCTCACTCTGTCATCCCAAGATGAAACCGCCAAGTTGGCCAAGGCCTTGGCCCCCCGACTAACAGGCGGGGATGTTATTTTGCTTGAGGGTGATATCGGCGCTGGCAAAAGCTTTTTCGCCCGCACTTTGATATTGGCGCTTTTGGATACACCCGAAGACATACCATCGCCAACTTTTACCTTGGTGCAAACCTATGATGCGCCAAAATTCGAGATCTGGCATTGCGATCTGTATCGGCTCACCACCCCCTATGAGGCCCAGGAACTTGGCCTGGAAGATGCGTTTGAAACCGCGCTTTGTTTGGTTGAATGGCCAGACCGGTTGGGAGAATTGGCACCGCAAGATGTGCTTGTGGTGTCCCTAAAAACCACAGACACACTCGAAACACGCCACGCCACATTACGTGCAACAACCCCGCATTGGCGCACGATACTGGAGAGTCTGGATGTCTGACCGCAAGGCGCTGACCGCGCAGTTCTTGGCAGAGTGCGGCTGGGGCGATGCCAAGCAAAGCCACCTTGCAGGGGACGCCTCAAACCGCAGCTATCTTCGCCTGACGCGCGGCACTGAAACCGCTGTGCTGATGGATGCGCCGCCGAACCAAGGCGAAAATGTCCGCCCCTTTGTTGCCATCACAAATCACCTTCTAAACTTAAACCTAAGCGCCCCGCGTATCCTGTCCCAAAACAACGCACATGGGTTTTTGCTGATCGAAGATTTGGGCGACGCCCTGTTCGCGCGCCTAATCCAAGGCGCCCCCGATATGGAGCGCCCCTTATACGATGCTGCCGTTGATGTGTTGGTTCAGCTGCACCAAAACCCCGCCCCTGAAGGGCTGCTTGAGTATTCTCCAACCGTTATGGCTGACAATATTTCACCGATATTTGACTGGTATCATCCCGCAAAAGACGATGAAATCACCGCCATAAAATCCACCCTTCGCTCCACGTTAACAAAATACTGCACAACGCCCCCCGTCATGGCGCTGCGTGATTACCACGCGGAAAACCTGTTGTGGCTGCCAGATCGCAGCGGCACCAAACGCGCCGGACTGCTGGATTATCAAGATGCCGTGTTGGCGCATCCGGCCTATGATCTTGTGTCTTTACTACAGGATGCGCGCCGCGATGTTTCACCACAAATCCAGACCGAAATGATCGCACGATACATCAAAGCAACCAACGCCGATCCGCAATCGTTCCACGCCGCATATTTCGCACAAGGCGCCCAGCGAAACCTGCGGATTATCGGCATCTTTGCCCGCCTATGTATTGTGGCCGAAAAACCCGATTATATTGATTTGATCCCGCGCGTTTGGGGGCACCTAAAAGAGGATTTATCACACCCCACCTTAAGCCAATTGAACACGCTGGTTTTCAACACTCTCCCACAGCCTACCCCCGACATCCTGCAAAGGTTAAAAAACAAATGCAAAAATCGCCCGACACCCTGATGCTTTTTGCTGCCGGTTTTGGCACCCGGATGGGGGGTTTAACGGCCGCCTGCCCAAAGCCCTTGATCAAAGTCGCGGGTGTTGCCTTGATTGATCATGCGCTGGCGATTGCAAATGATGCAGACATAAAAACCACCGTGGCCAACACCCATTACCTACCCGAAATGCTGACGGTGCATTTGAAAGATCGAAACGTCATCCTGTCCCATGAACCGGACATCCTTGAAACCGGTGGCGGGCTGCGTCAAGCCTTGCCGCATCTGGGCAATGACCCCGTTTTTACCCTTAATACCGATGCGATCTGGACAGGCCAAAACCCGCTGAAAACCCTCGCCACAGCCTGGGATCCTGAAAAGATGGATGCGCTTTTGCTACTGATTCCGCCAGAAAACGCCAAAGGATACACACGATCCGGCGATTTTGTGCAGGCCGATGATGGCACCATTACACGCGGGGCCGGATTGGTCTATACGGGCGCACAGATCATCAAAACCAATGGGTTGGCAGATATCCATGATGCCAAATTTTCGCTACATGCACTGTGGGACCAGATGTATCAGACCGGTCGCATTTTTGGCGTCCCGCATAGGGGGGGATGGTGCGACGTTGGCGCGCCCGAAGGCATAAAGATTGCTGAACAAATGCTGCGTGACCAAGATGTTTAACACCACATCCAGCCCGCGCGTCTTCGGCCTGCCTGCGGGTGTCGATTTTCCTGATGCTTTGGTGCAGGGGTTGATTGAACGGTGTAAAACCCGTCCACCCGAATTCATGTCCACGATTGAGCTTTATGTAAACACCCAACGCATGCAACGCCGCATACGCGATATTTTTGATGCAGGCCCGGCGATGCTTTTGCCGCGTATTCGCTTGATCACCGAGCTGGGACAAACCGGCGCGTTGGCTGATTTACCGACAGCCGTTTCCAAACTCCAACGCCGGTTGGAGCTGTCACAGATGGTGGCCGAATTGCTGCGCGTTCAACCCAACCTTGCGCCGCGGGCTGCGCTTTTTGATCTGACTGATAGTCTCGCCACTTTGATGGACGAAATGCAAAGCGAAGGCGTTTCCCCCGCCGCAATCAAGACGCTTGATGTGTCTGATCAATCCGGCCATTGGAAACGGGCGTTGGAATTTGTGCGGCTGATTCAGCATTATTTTGGCGATGCCGCAGAGCAAAACCCAGATACAGAAACGCGGCAGCGGTTGGTGGTGCAACATTTGACCACCCTGTGGACCGCCGCGCCGCCGACAAATCCAATCATCATCGCAGGGTCGACCGGTTCGCGGGGGGCGACACATTTGTTGATGACGGCCGTGGCAAAGCTGCCCCAAGGGGCCATTGTTTTGCCGGGATATGATTTTGGTCTGCCGGATCATGTCTGGTCGGCGATGGACGATGCGCTGACGGCTGCGGACCATCCGCAGTTCCGGTTTCGTGCCCTGCAAAACACATTGGGGATTGCCCCAACGGATGTGCAAAAATGGGATCGCTCCGCACCATTCAGTGACGCGCGCAACCGTCTTGTTTCGCTTGCGCTGCGCCCTGCGCCGGTGACAGATCAGTGGATGCTTGAGGGTAAGTTGCTGAAAAACCTAGACCAAGCAACGCAAAACATGGCTTTGGTCGAGGCCCCGTCGTCGCGCATTGAGGCGCTCGCCATTGCGCTGAAATTACGAGAATGTGCTGAGACGGGCAAAACCGCGGCACTGATTACGCCGGACCGGATGCTCACCCGTCAGGTTGTGGCAGCTTTGGATCGTTGGGAAATCGAACCAGATGACAGTGCCGGTCTGCCCTTGCCAATGTCGGCCCCTGGTCGGTTTTTGCTGCAAACCGCCGCACTGTTTGGTCAGGTTTTGACGTCAGAAAACCTGTTGGCGCTTTTGAAACATCCTCTGATACACACTGGCGAGGCGGGGCGAGGCGATCATCTGCGCTGGACCCGCGATTTAGAATTATACACCCGCAAAAACGGCCCGCCTTTTCCAACCAAAAACAGCCTGATAGCGTGGGCCGCTACCCACAATGACGATGGACGGTGGGCTTGGGCAGCGTGGCTGGGGGATTTGCTGGAGGGGTTGGAGGACATCGGCGCGCGCGATTTGTCGGACCATTTGGAACAACATCTTTTGCTTACACATACCTTGGCGGCGGGGCCAGATGGTGGCGGCAGCGGCGAATTGTGGGAAAAACCCGCCGGACGCAAAGCGCTTGAACAGGTGCAAAACCTACAGGAAAACGCGTCTTATGGTGGGTCGTTGTCGGTGGCGGATTACACCAATCTGTTTCGCAATATTTTAGGTCAGGCCGAGGTTCACGACCCGACCCGCCCGCACCCCGACATCATGATTTGGGGCACGCTTGAGGCCCGCGTTCAAGGCGCCGATCTGGTGATCCTTGGCGGGTTGAATGACGGGATTTGGCCCAGCGCGCCCAACCCCGATCCGTGGATGAACCGCCCGATGCGCCAAAAGGTCGGGCTGTTGTTGCCCGAACGCCAGATCGGCCTGTCGGCACATGATTTCCAACAGGCGATTGCCGCCAAAGAGGTCTGGCTGACCCGCGCGGTTCGCGATTCAGAGGCGCAAACTGTGCCGTCCCGCTGGCTGAACCGGTTGGCAAATTTGCTGGGGGGGCTACAGGAAACGGGCGGGGCCGAGGCCTATAAGGTAATGTGCAATCGTGGCCATGAATTGCTGGATATGGTTGATGCGCTAGAAGATATTTCCGACCCGATTGCCCCAGCCCCACGGCCCGCGCCAGCGCCGCCTGCCGATGCGCAGCCCAAATATTTATCGGTGACCGGCATTACCAAACTGATCCGCGACCCCTATGCGGTTTATGCCGGTAAAGTTTTGCGCCTTTATCCGCTGGACCCGATCCGCCAGCATCCTGACGCGCCGCTAAACGGTACGATCGTGCATCGCATTCTGGAACGGTTTATTGAAGAGCGTCTTGAGGAAACCCGTGATGCTGCCAAACTCCGGTTGCTGAAAATCGCTGACGAGGTTTTAGAAGCCGACGCGCCGTGGCCCGCCGCCCGACGTATTTGGCGCGCCAAGGTCGAGCGTTTTACAGATTGGTTTTTGCAAGGCGAGGCAGACCGCGCGGATGTTGCCACGATGTTTGCGCTGGAACAAATGGGCGGCGCTAAAGTTGGCAAACTGGACGTCAGCCTAACCGCCAGAGCAGACCGTTTGGACAGATCGCCCGATGGCATGACCTATATTTACGATTACAAAACCGGCATGCCGCCGTCCAAGGAAACGCAGCTGTATTTTGACAAACAGCTGTTGCTAACGGCTGCGTTGGTTGAACACGCGGGCTTCAAAGGGTTGGCCGATACCCGTGTTGGAGGGGCGTATTTCATTGGGCTTGGATCAAGCCCAAGCGTGGTTGCCGCGCCGCTGGAGGAAACCAACTCTGATACGGTTTGGGGTGAGTTAGAGACACTTATCGCCGCCTACACCGTCGGCGGTAAGGGGTATACTTCACGGCGCGCGATGGAAAAAATGCAGTATTCCTATAACTATGATCACCTGGCGCGGTTCGGCGAGTGGGACGAAAGCAGCGCACCCGCAAAAGAGGTGCTGACATGAAGCGCCGCGATGAAGCGACTGACCGGCAAGTTCAGGCTGCAACGCCTAATTTCTCGACTTGGTTATCCGCCAATGCCGGTTCCGGTAAAACGCGAGTTTTAACCGACCGCGTTGCGCGGCTGCTGTTAGAAGAGGTCGAGCCGCAGCACATCTTATGTCTGACCTACACCAAAGCCGCCGCCAGCGAGATGCAGAACCGGCTGTTCAAGCGGCTGGGTGTTTGGGCGATGCAAGACGCCGATGCCTTGGCCAATGAGCTGCGCGAATTGGGTGTTGATCGCAAGATTGACAAGGATGAACTGCGCAAGGCTCGCACCCTGTTTGCCCGCGCGATTGAAACGCCGGGGGGGTTGAAAATTCAAACCATCCACTCGTTCTGTGCGTCCTTGTTGCGGCGCTTTCCGCTCGAGTCTGGGGTCTCGCCGCAGTTCACAGAAATGGACGAACGGGCGACCAACCTGCTGCGCGCCGAAATTGTTGAGGAAATGGCAGATGGTGAGGACATGGCCGCGGTTGACGCGTTGGCGCAGTTTTACACCGACAGTGATTTTAGCAACCTGACTGCCGAGATCGCCAAACATCGGGACACGCTGGGCGGCGCGGTGGATATGGCGGCGATTTGGGACATGTTCGGGCTAAAACCTAAGGTGGACAAGGCGGGCATCATATCGAGCGTTATTTTGGGCAGCGAGGCGGCGTTGTTAGGCGCACTGGTGTCAGCGCTTCGGGGTGGCTCTGCGAATGATCAAAAGGCGGCCGTCAAATTAGAGACCATTGATACGGGCAATTTCAAATACGCGGATTTGGCCGTTTTGGAATCTGCATTTCTAACGGGTGGCAGTGCAAAAGAACCCTTCACGGCCAAAATCGGCAGCTTTCCAACCAAGGCCACCCAAAAGGCGTTTGATGCGCATCTGGATCAGCTGAACGACCTGATGGGCCGCGTGGAAACGGCGCGCAAATCGCGGGTGGCGCTGAATGCCGCCGAAAAAACCCATGCTCTATACCAGTTCGCGCAGGCGTTTTTGCCCCAGTACGAGGCGCGCAAACAGCAAAAGGGCTGGCTGGATTTTGACGATCTGATCGACCTGACGGCCAAACTGTTGAATGATCCGTTTGTGGCCCAGTGGGTGCTGTTCCGGCTGGATGGCGGCATTGACCATATTCTGGTCGACGAGGCCCAAGACACCAGCCCGCGCCAATGGGATGTGATCAAACAGTTGGCACAGGAATTTACCGCCGGCGAGGGGGCGCAATCGGACAAGCTGCGCACGATTTTCGCGGTGGGCGATCAAAAACAATCAATCTATTCGTTTCAAGGCGCTGATCCGGCCGAGTTTGATCGGATGCAGGATTATTTCAAAGGGCAAATGGCGCAAGTGGACGCGCCGTTTCAGGTGCAACAGTTGGAGCACTCTTTTCGATCGGCCGACCCCATTATGCGGTTGGTTGATTACACCTTGCAGGGCTATGCCGATAACGGGCTGGGGGGCGAAGTTAAGCACCGCACGTTTAAATCCAACATGCCTGGGCGGGTGGATTTATGGCCGATAGTCGAAAAAAGTCAAACGCCGGAAAAGAAGGACTGGTTTGACCCGACTGACAAGCTGGCGGACAATCACGAGACCGTTGTTTTGGCACAAGAGATTGCGCAAAACATCAAAGACATGTGTCAGGGTGGCGTGCTGATCCCCGAGGAGATCGACAACACCGACACCTATAATCTGCGGCCTGTCACCGAGGGTGATTTTCTGATCCTCGTTCGGCGCCGCTCAGAGTTGTTTCACGAGATTATCCGCGCCTGTAAAAAGGCTGGTCTGGCGATTGCCGGGGCCGACCGTTTGAAAATTGGCGCCGAGTTGGCGGTGAAGGATTTGACCGCGCTGCTGGCATTTCTGGCCACACCAGAGGATGATTTATCGCTGGCCTGCGCGCTACGGTCGCCGCTGTTTGGCTGGAGCGAGCAAGAGCTGTTTGATCTGGCCCATCGGCGTGCCGAAAAGACCTATTTATGGGCAGGGCTGCGCAACCGGTCCGAGGAATATCCACAGACGCTTGCCATGTTGAATGCGCTGCGCAAGGAGGCTGATTATCTGCGGCCTTTTGAATTGCTTGAACGGATTTTGACACGCTTTGACGGGCGCAAAAATCTGCTGGCCCGTTTGGGTGTCGAGGCCGAAGACGGCATTGACGCGTTGTTGTCTCAGGCGATGAGTTTCGAGCGCATGGATGTGCCGAGCCTGACGGGGTTTATATCATGGCTCGAGGCCGAAGAGGTCGAGATCAAGCGGCAGATGGACAGCGCCAGCGATCGCATTCGGGTGATGACGGTGCATGGGGCCAAGGGGTTGGAATCGCCGATTGTTATTCTGCCTGACACCGCCAACTGGGATTTGAAAATACGGGATCAGATTTATCCGGCTGAAAACGGCGGTGTGATGTGGCAAATCAACAAGGACAATTGCCCAAGCGAAATCACCACTGCCCGAGACAGGCTGCGCCATGCCGCCGAGCAGGAACGCTTGCGGCTGCTTTATGTGGCAATGACCCGCGCTGAAAAATGGCTGATCGTTTGCGGGGCGGGCAATCTGGGCAAGGACGGAACATCGTGGCATGCGATGATGGCGGCTGGCATGAAAACCGCCCATGCCGAGCCGTTCACGTTTGGCTGTGGTTTGGGCCTGCGGGCGCAATTCGGGGCGTGGGATGAAATGGGGGTGGCGGCGGTGGCGGCGGTGGTTAAAACAGGCTCTAATCTGCCTGAATGGGCGAAAAACCCTGCAGCAACACCGGAGCGTGCCGCCAAAACGATCTCACCGTCAGAGCTGGACGGCACAAAGGCGCTGGCGGGCGACGGTGGCGGATTATCCGAACAGGACGCGATGGCGCGGGGCAATCATATCCACTTGTTGCTTGAACATCTTGCCAACCATCCAGAGGCCGAATGGCAACGGCTGGCAACGGCCCTGTTGCCGACGATTTCAGAGAGCGACGCCACAAGTATCTACCATGAGGCCACCACCGTTCTAAAAACCCCCGATCTGGCCTTTGTGTTTGGGGACAACACATTGGCCGAAGTACCAATAACTGCCACGTTAGGCGCCCTGAATGGCCAAAGAATTCATGGCATCATCGACAGGTTGGTTATTTTTCCGGATCGCATTCTGGCCGTTGATTTCAAATCAAACGCCATTGTGCCACCAACAGTTGATGCCGTTCCTGACGGGTTGTTGCGCCAACTTGGGGCCTATTGCGCCGCATTAGAGCAGGTTTACCCAAACCACCGCATCGAAACCGCGATCCTTTGGACCAAGACCGCGACGCTTATGCCGCTGGCGCACGAAGTCGTGACTGCGGCACTGCGTTCCAACTCTGTCCCTTGACGCGTGCCATGTGGCTACTTAGGTTCAGCCCAAACACCCATTAAACACATTCCCCAAGGAGCACATCATGGCCACAGTAGCAGTAACAGACGCAACATTTGACGCCGAAGTCCTAAAATCAGACGTCCCCGTCGTGGTGGATTTCTGGGCGGAATGGTGCGGCCCGTGCAAACAAATCGGCCCGTCATTGGAAGAGCTGGCCGCCGAAATGGACGGCAAGGTTAAGATCGTCAAAGTAAACGTCGACGACAACCCGAACACGCCAGCCCAGCTGGGCGTGCGCGGCATTCCGGCGCTGTTTTTGCTAAAAGACGGTCAGGTTGTGGCAAACAAAGTGGGCGCCGCTCCAAAAGCCGCCATTCAGGGCTGGATCGAAGCGTCGCTTTAAACAAACCTATCAAAACCGGATCAGGGGTGCAGTTTTGCGCCCCTTTTTCTTTGCCAACTTGTGTTGCCCGCCCGCCGTTGCCATATAGGTTCCAACCAACAGGAGGGCGAGATGGCTGACGATCAATTCCCAGGGTGGCATGGCACCACAATCATCGGTGTGAAAAAAGACGGCAAGGTCGTTATTGCGGGCGATGGTCAGGTCAGCATTGGCCAAACCGTCATGAAGGGCACCGCCAAAAAGGTGCGGCGCCTATCGCCGGGTGGATTTGACGTGGTGGCCGGATTTGCCGGATCAACCGCGGACGCCTTTACCTTGCTGGAACGGCTCGAGGCCAAACTGGAGGCAACCCCCGGTCAGTTGGCCCGTGCCAGTGTGGAATTGGCCAAAGATTGGCGCACCGACAAATATTTGCAAAAGCTAGAAGCGATGTTGATTGTGTCTGACGGCAAAGACATCTTTGTGATCACCGGCGCTGGCGATGTGCTGGAACCAGAACATGACGTCACCGCCATCGGGTCCGGCGGAAACTACGCACTGGCCGCCGCGCGCGCGCTGATGGATACCAAGCTAAGCGCCGAAGACGTGGCCCGCAAAGCCATGGCGATTGCGGCGGATATTTGTGTTTACACCAACGGCAATCTGACTGTGGAAACGATTAAAGGGTAACCAGTGTGAGCGATTTTTCCAAAGACGACATACGTGCGGCTGTCGAATCCGGCCTTCTGAACGAGGCGCAAGCGGTTGGTGTGTTGGCGCTGGCGCAGAAACGTTTGGGCGTGCGCGATGGGCTGGCCAATGACGACGAACCCTTCGAGTTTTTCAAAGGCTTTAGCGAAATCTTTGTCACTGTCGGGCTCTGGTTGTTATTTTCCGGCATCCTTGCCTTTGGCGCTGTGGTTGGCGGCGGTATTGGGGTGGCCGCGTTGGGCATGATCCTGACATGGGTTTTTGCGCTTTATTTCACGTTGAAACGCCGGATGAGCCTGCCCAGTATTTCGCTGGCGGCTGGGTTTGGCATTTTCCTTGGGTCTGCGGTTTTGCTGGTGCTTGGAACAAACGGCATCAACATTGACGCGTGGCATCTGATGACAATGGGGGCCGTTGGCATGGCCGGAATGCTGCTGTATTTTCGCACCTTCAAACTGCCGTTTGCGATGTTTGTCTTCGGTATCTTTGGCCTGATCCTGATCTACGCCGCCATGAGCGCTCAAGGCTCAAGCCTGCCGCTCTATGATTTCCCAAAAGGCCTGTTTGATTTAAGCGCCAATCGTGGCCTTGCCTTGGGCTCCCTGATCTTTGGGTTCCTTGCATTCGGGTTGGGGATTTACTTTGACACCAAAGACCCGCATCGCATCAGCCGCTATTCCGCAACTGGATTTTGGCTGCACTTGCTGGCCGCCCCCGCGATCGTCAACACCATGGCGCTAACGCTGTATAACAGTGGCGGCAGCTCCGCTTATTTGCTGACCTCGTTGCTGCTGATCATCGTCACAATCATTTCGCTAATCATTGATCGGCGCTCGTTTTTGACGGCTGGCATTGGCTATCTGGGCGCCATTATCATCTGGGCGATGAACAGCAATCTGGGTGATGAGGTCAGCATGGTTTACACATTGCTGATCCTTGGCGCATTCATCACCGCCCTTGGCACATGGTGGGTGCAAATTCGCGCCGCGTTAATGCAGATTCTACCCGACTTTCCATATAAAAACCGTTTCCCTCCTTACATTCGAGGCCATCATGACTGATCTTACCCCCCGCGAAATCGTCTCCGAACTGGACCGTTTTATCATCGGCCAAAATGACGCCAAACGCGCCGTGGCTGTGGCCCTGCGCAACCGGTGGCGGCGTAAACAATTGGGCGATGATCTGCGCGAAGAGGTCTATCCGAAAAACATCCTGATGATCGGGCCGACAGGCGTTGGCAAAACCGAAATCAGCCGGCGTTTGGCCAAATTGGCGCATGCGCCCTTTATCAAAATCGAGGCGACCAAATTTACCGAGGTCGGCTATGTCGGGCGCGATGTGGAGCAGATCATCCGCGATCTGGTTGACAGCGCCATCAGCCTAACCCGCGAAAAGATGCGCGAAGACGTCAAGGTCAAGGCGCGATTTGCTGCCGAGGAACGCGTGATCGAGGCCATCACCGGCACCGACGCACGCGACTCCACCCGCGAGATGTTTCGCAAAAAATTAAAGACGGGCGAGTTGGACGATACCGAGATCGAGCTGGATATGGCCGACAATTCCAACCCGATGTCGTCGTTTGAAATTCCCGGCCAGCCAGGACAAAACATGGGCATGATGAATATCGGCGACATTTTTGGCAAAGCCATGGGTGGGCGCACCACGCGGCGCAAAATGACGGTGGCTGATAGCTATGATATTTTGATTGGCGAAGAGGCCGACAAGCTGTTGGATGACGAAACAGTCACCCGCGCCGCCCTGCAAGAGGTCGAACAAAACGGCATCGTATTTCTGGACGAGATCGACAAGGTTTGTGCCCGCAAAAACGCAGGCGGCGCTGATGTGTCCCGCGAAGGGGTGCAGCGAGATCTGTTGCCGCTGATCGAGGGCACCACCGTTTCCACAAAACACGGGCCTGTTAAAACCGACCACATTCTGTTCATAGCCTCGGGGGCGTTCCATGTTGCCAAACCGTCTGATTTGCTGCCCGAACTTCAGGGCCGTTTACCAATCCGTGTCGAGTTGCGTGCTCTGACTGAAGACGATTTCGTGCGCATCTTGACCGAAACCGACAACGCCCTGACCCGTCAATATACCGCCCTGATGGCCACCGAAAACGTCACCGTGGAATTCACCGATGATGGCATCGCGGCGCTGGCCAAAATCGCAGCCGAGGTCAATCAGTCGATCGAAAACATCGGCGCGCGGCGGCTTTATACCGTGATCGAGCGGGTGTTCGAGGAGTTGTCCTTTAACGCGCCGGATCGTGGCGGCGATGCGGTTCAGGTCGATGCGGATTTCGTTGAGAAAAATCTGGGCGCGTTGGCGCGCTCAATGGACGTGAGCCGTTATGTTCTATAACCTGCACTGATGACCCTGATCCTGCGCATCCTGATTGTCACAAGTCTTAGCTTTATTGTGGGCTGCACACCGCGCGGCGCGATTACGCTGTTTCCTGATGCCGCCCACGTTGGACAAGTGCGCCAGATTTTTGTCGGCACCACGCGCGGCACCGCCGAGGGCAAGCGGTTTAACAACAAACGCAGTGAGAATGTCACCTATCATCGCTTTGATATTTCGGTGCCCCCGCAGCACAAAATCGGGGCGATTGAATGGCCGCGGAGCGCTCCTGATCCGACAAACACATTTCTGACGACCGCCATAAACCACTATGCTGCGGCCCCTAATTTTGCCGCTGATTTGGCCAAATCGCTGCGAAACCGCCCAAAGGGGCAACGCGAGGTTGTGCTTTTTGTGCATGGGTTCAATAACAATTTTGCCGAGGGTATGTATCGCCTGGCACAACTGTCCAGCGATATGCATCTGTCCAATCCGACCGTGCATTATTCATGGCCGAGCGCCGCCAATCCGTTGGGGTATGGCTATGATCGAGACAGTGTTTTGTTCGCCCGTGATGGGTTGGAAAACCTGATAAAGACCATCAATTCGGCAGGTGCGGATCAAGTGTTGCTGGTTGGTCATTCGATGGGCGCGTTGCTGTCGATGGAAACGCTGCGACAGATGGCTATTTCTGCGCCCAATTCTCTGGGTCGGACAATTAGCGGCGTCGTGCTGATTTCCCCCGACATCGATATTGACCTGTTTCGCAGACAGACCGTGCGGATTGGTCCTTTGCCGCAACCTTTTGTGATTTTCACCTCGAAAAAAGACCGCGCTTTGCGCCTGTCTGCGCGCCTGTCTGGCAAACACGGCCGCCTCGGGAATGTGCAAGATGTAAATGAACTGTCTGATCTGCAAGTGACCGTTCTAGATGTCACCAACTTTTCCGAAGGGCCCGCTGGCCACTTTAACGCCGCCACGTCGCCGGCCCTGATACAGCTTTTAAAACGCATGAGCGGCGTTGATGCGGCCTTTAGAAATGATCGCGCCGGCCGGGCCGGTCTGTTGCCCGGCACGATATTGACCGTTCAACAGGCGACACAAATCATCCTGTCTCCCGTCGCGGCCCTATCTCAATAAAGGCCGCTGGCAAATGACATTTCCCCAGTTCATACGCCAAAATGCGCGGTGGTTGATTGCGGGCGGTTTGCTGACCCTGATGTCCAGCTTCGGACAAACCTTTTTCATATCGGTATTTTCAGGCGTCATTCGACAGGAGTTTTCGCTGACGCATGGGGCGTGGGGCGCGATATATTCGCTGGGCACGCTGGCTTCGGCGATTGTGATGGTCGGGGCGGGCACGCTGACTGACAGGTTTCGGGTGCGTAGCTTGGGGGCGGTCTGTTTGGGCGGCTTAGCGGCGGCCAGTTTGGCCATGGCCGCGATCCCGACCGTTTGGGTGCTGCCGTTTGTTATTTTCGCGCTGCGCCTGTCGGGTCAGGGCATGATCAGCCACATCGCGGTGGTTTCCATGGCGCGGTGGTTTGTTGAAACCCGAGGCCGCGCCTTGGCGATTGCGTCGCTCGGGTTTGCGATGGGGGAATCCTTGTTGCCCATCACATTCGTTGCACTGCTTACCGTCATGTCGTGGCGCTCTTTATGGCTGATTGCGGCGCTGTTTGTGTTGCTGTCCATCCCACTGTTGATGCACCTGTTAAAATCCGAACGCACCCCGAAATCCGTCGCCGAAGACTCCCACGCGTATGGCATGTCAGAGCGCCACTGGCTAAGGCGCGAAGTCCTGAATGACCGGTTGTTTTGGTATATGGTCCCGACTTTGCTGGGCACATCCACCTTCGTCACCGCGTTCTTTTTCCAGCAAGTGCATCTGGCCGAAACCAAAGGCTGGAGCCACGCCAGCCTCGTGGCTTTGTTTCCGGTTTTGACCGCCGTGAGCATCGTCGCAACCCTTGTGTCGGGCTGGGCGGTCGATAGGTTTGGCACCGCCCGCATCTCGCCGGTTTATCAGCTGCCGATGGTGGTCGGGTTTGTGGTGTTGAGTTTTGCACAAACCCTGTTTGGAGCGACACTGGCGATTATTTTCATGTCGTTCACCATCGGCGCTGGTTCGACCGTTCCGGGGGCGTTTTGGGCTGAATTTTATGGCACCCGCCATTTGGGCAGCATCAAAGCGATGATCGCGGCCATTATGGTTCTTGGATCCGCCATTGGGCCGGGGCTAACCGGTTTGTTGATTGATTATGGCATAATTTTCGAAGATCAGATGATTGGCATCGCGCTCTATTTTGTCTTTGCGTCCGGTATGGCGTGGTTGGGCATTCGGCAGGCAAAACACCTGTTACCTGCTGCGTCTTAGATAGACGTAATAGGCCCCATCGCCGCCATGCTTCAAATGCGCGGGCGTCACTTGCATGACGATTGTGCCCAAAGGTGGCGACAGCAGCCAATGCGGGGTTTGATGGCGTAAAATACCGCGCCGTTCGGGAATTGGGCCGCTGCCATTATCGGGCTTGCCCTTGCCCGTCACCACCAAAACCAGCCGTTTGCCTTGTTTATGAGCATTCAGGATAAATCCGATCAACGCAGGATGGGCTTGGGCCAACGTCATGCCGTGCAGGTCAATTTTGCCTTCAACGCCCAACTTGCCACGCTTCATTTTGCCGTAGGCCTTGCTGTCCATTTGCACATGAGAATTCATCAGATGGTCGGTTATATGGGGGGCCAGATTATGTTGCGGCACCGGTTTTCGGGCCGTCTGACCAATATTGAAATTTTGCACGTGATGCTTTGGCGGGGTTTTGTTCGGGCGTTCAACCACCTGCTTTATGGGCTGGGCGCGCTCGGGATGCATTGGCACAGATTGCTCGGCGACCCGTTGCCACAGCTCGCGCTCATCCGGCCGCAACCCCCGCGGCTTTCGGATCATTCGTCAAACTCCGGCACTAAAGAAAACGCCGTCTGGATCGGCATTAAAACCACCATCCGGCCAGGGTCACGGATGCGGCCCGCCGCGCGGCCCGCTGCATCGCCCGACCCGTAGAAAATATCGGCGCGCTGCGCGCCCTTGATCGCAGATCCCGTATCTTGGGCCACCATCAAACGGCGCATCGCATCTTGTCCGTCTTTTTCCAACCAAACCGGTGCACCAAGTGGCGTGAATTTCGGATCAACCGCCAAAGTGCGCCCCGTGGTCACAGACCGGTTCATCGCGCCGATTGGGCCTTTGTTTGACGGCACTTTGGTAACTTTGCGGAAAAACACAAAGGCCGGATTGTGGCGCAGCAGTTCTGCCCCCTCAACCGGATTACGCCGCACCCAGTTTTGAATGACTTGGGCCGACACTTGATGTTTTGAATAAATCCCACGGCGGATCAATTCCTGACCAATCGAGCGATAATTGCGCCCGTTTTTGCCGCCATATCCCACCCGCATTGTGGCGCCATTTTGTAATCGAATACGGCCTGATCCCTGAATTTGCAAAAAGAAAACTTCAACCGGATCATCCACCCAAGCCAGTTCAAGCCCCCGCCCACGCAACGCGCCGCTTTCCTCGATTTCACGACGGGTCAGCCACGGGGTGCCGGATATCACCTCGGAGGGTTTGCGATATAGCGGGTAGCGAAAGCGCGCGGTTTGGGTGAGGGATCCGTTTAATTCTGGCTCAAAGTAGCCGGTAAATAACGCGGGCTTGCCGTCTTGGATCAGCACGGGGCGAAAAAACATCTCGAAATAGGTTTTGGCGTTTGGCTCGGATTTGGCCAGCCTGCACAACGCCTTCCATTCGGGGTTTTTATTGATCGAGCAGGTTTCCAGAAACGCGGTCAGCGCGGCCGTGTGGTCGTCCGCTTCCCAGCCCGACAAATCATCGAAATTCAATAAGGCGTATTCAGCCGCAGCGCTTTGGGTTGGGTGGGTCATGGACATCGCTGCCAATAGCGCCACAACCCAAAAGCCACGTTTCATTCCCCTGTTGCCACCAGTTTCCAGTTTGGATCGTTCGACCCCATGTTGCGCGCAAAGGTCCAGATGTCTTTTTGCTTTTTCACTTCATTGACCTTGCCCTCGACGATGTCACCCGCCTGATCGCGGACAACCGATGTCAGCTCGCCGATAAATTTAACCGTCACTTCGCCGCGACTTTTGGTTTTCAGGAATTGGGCCTTGGCCAGCGTTGTTTCCCGCACTCCGATGAAATTGGCCTCAATTGTCAGGCCCTGTTTTTCACGGGTAGCAACGCCTTCTGAAAATGTTTCAAACACTTCGTCAGACAAAAACGGCTTAATGGCGTCCATGTCCCCACGCTCATATCCCATCAGGATCATTTCATAGGCACCGCGGGCGCCCTGCAAAAATTCACTGACAGAAAAGCTCGGCTCGGCCTGCTTCATGGCCCCCAATGCCTTGGCGGCTGGGCTGCCCTCTTTTACGTGGTCCGTGATGTCACGGTCAGGGCTGCCTTCGATCACTTCAAAGGCATGACGCTTTTCTTGGGCGCTATCAGGCAGCGGCGCATGCTCGGGTGGTTTTTCATACCCTTCACGGGTTCCTAAAACGCTTTTCAGCTTTAGGATCAGAAAGACAGCGACACCTGCCAAAACAAGCAGTTGGATCATTTGGGCGTTCATTCAGAACCTCATTTCAAAGACTAAATCATGGTAACGGGCGACATTCGGACATATGTAAGGGCTGGACATAAGCAAGTCCACCATACGCGTAACGTCTATATGAGGGTTCCATGGGGTTATTTCTACTGTTTGTCGCGGTTCCGTTGATCGAAATCGCGCTTTTCATCCAAGTCGGCGGCTTTTTGGGCCTAGGATACACGCTTTTGATCGTGGTTCTGACCGCGTTGCTGGGCACATGGCTGGTCCGTGCCCAAGGGGTTGTGGCGATTAATCAGCTGCGCGGATCGTTTTCCAACATGCAGGATCCGACAGAGCCTTTGGCGAATGGCGCGATGATTCTGTTTGCAGGGGTTTTGTTGTTAACGCCCGGGTTTTTCACCGATGCTGTCGGGTTTTTACTGCTGTTTCCGCCGTTTCGCGCCGCCGCCTTTAAATATGCAAAAAGCCGCGTCAATGTGCAGACATTTTCAACCGGCACGCCGCCACATCAACGGCAAAACACCGCGTCAAACGTGATTGATGGCGAATACACCGAAGTTTCGCCAGATAAACCCGACAATGGCAAACCATCCGGCTGGACAAAGGATTGAGACCTTTAAACAGACCTGCTAACCATTGCCCAAATTTATTACATCAGGAGAGATAATATGGCCGAAAACGGCACCGAAGCCCCGCAAATCAAAATGCAGGTTCTTGCGCAATTCATCAAAGATATGTCGTTTGAAAACGCTGTCGCGCAAAAAGGCGTGTCAGGCGATGTTCAGCCCGATATTCAAGTTCAGGTTAATCTGGACGCCAAAAAGCGCGGCGAAGACAACCAGTATGAGGTTGTTACAAAGTTCAACATCACCTCAAAAAACAAAGGTGGCGATGAGCCGCTGTTTTTGCTGGAGCTGGAATATGGCGGCATTTTTCACATTGAAAACGTTCCAGAAGACCAGCTGCACCCGTTTTTGCTGATTGAATGCCCACGCATGTTGTTCCCATATGTGCGCCGCATTGTTGGCGATATTACGCGCGATGGTGGGTTTCCGCCGCTTAATCTGGAAAACATTGATTTTCTGGCGCTGTATCGTTCAGAATTGGCGCG
>Ga0209633_10001629_pt1 | contig 22704 bp, 15 predicted proteins | sample Cruoilmetagenom1_FD_187290 | JGI IMG/M metagenome (GOLD analysis project Ga0209633, IMG submission 187290) | Oil polluted marine microbial communities from Coal Oil Point, Santa Barbara, California, USA - Sample 1 (SPAdes) (version 2) | ecosystem: Environmental > Aquatic > Marine > Oil seeps ...
GGGTGCCTTCGGTGGCGCGGAATTTTTCCTCATTCACGAACAATATAACGAGAGTTGGAATGACGGTTATGACGCTGAGAAATGCGATCAAGGTGCCAAAAGCCGCAGCGAAGCCAAATCCGCGCACGAGGCCGCTATCGGTCAATGTGAGAGAGAGAAGTGCAATCGAGGTGGTGATTGAGGTCAGTACGCAGGCGGGGCCGACGGTTTTTATGGCGTGGATCGCCGCCGCTTGTCGCGTTTTTCCCTGCCATAGCTGTCGCCTGACCGAAAACATCATATGCATGGCGTCGGTGAATGCGATGACCATGACCAGTGGAGGGATGACGTTGTTAAAACTGTTGAGTTTTTCGCCAGCAAGTCCGAGCACTCCCAAGGCCCATATGACGGCCAGCGCAGGACTTATGGAGGCGATGACGACGAGGCCGAAGCGGCGGAAAAACGCCATGTTTACGAGGAAGCCTATGAGGAAGCCGGCAGCGTTATAGATGATGCGGTCGCGGGCGATGGATTCGCGGATTTCCAGCTGCATCATGGGTGCGCCGGTGAATTTGACCGTTACGGGACGGTCTTTGATGGCGGACCGGGTGACGTTGCGAATGTCGTCGATGACTGCGCGCAGACCTTTTTCGGCGCGGGTTTTCAGGTTGAGGCTCAGTACAAATATGGCGAGCTCGCCACTCTCTGTTTTTGCAAAGAACTTTCCTTTTATGAGCGGGTTCCCGATGATGCGTTTTTTGAGGTCTTCGAATTCTTCACCTTTGGGAATGTCATCGGGGATCAGGGGAGGCGGATAGCCGCGCTCATTTGGTTTGTCGCGCATGGAAAAAAGCGAGAGAAGACCTTTTATCGAAGTTGACAATTGAAGGTCGAAATGAAGATTGCGAAGCGCTTCAAGCTCTTCCGGGTTGAGAAGGGATTTTCCTTCGACGATGACAAGGACGTCGTATTCGCTTACGGGAAAGCGCTCGCTCATTAAAGCGTAGTCCCGGTAAACCTGGGTATCTGAGCGAAAGAGATCACTTATTGCGTCATCTGCTTGAAGTCGGGGCAAACCAATTGCGCATATTGCAGAGAGAATTAGCAGGAGTGCCAGACTTATCCGCGGTGATTTTACCGCGAGCAGTCCGATCTTTTCTATTCCAAAACCCAGAGACGGCATGGATTTCCCTCTTTTTTCTGACCCGACCGCGGCATCTAGATGCTCTCCACCGCCCTGTCCACCCGATGCAATTCTACCTATAGGCAGACATGGCAGGGGAGATCTTGAAACAGCTTAAGGACGTTCCTTATCACTTTTCATGAACACGGTGTTTGAGAGGCCCGTTGCCCGAACCAATATGCCAATGAGCGCTGCCGTGCAAAGCATTTGTTATGAATTTTTTGGCATCTGAGACCGCATCGGTGAGGGAGAGACCTTTGGCAAGCCCGGCGGTGATTGCGGCGGACAAAGTACAACCGGTGCCGTGAGCATTTTTTGTTTCAATATAGGGAGCTGCGAAGCGATGCGTCTCGCGGCCATCATAAAGGATATCTGTTGCCGCTTCTGCTCCTTTCAGGTGTCCGCCCTTGAGAAGAACGGCTCCTGTGTTGAGCTCGCCCCTCAATGCTCTGGCATGTATCTCCATCTCCTCAATGTCCCGGGCTGGCTCCGTGTTCAGCAACCTTGCGGCCTCATTGAGATTAGGGGTGATCAGGGTGGCCCGTGGTGCGAGGTGGGATTTGAACATATCGAGCGCGCGGTCATCCATAAATGTCGTGCCTGAAGTGCTGGCGATAACTGGATCAATAACAAGGGGGATGCCGGGCGCATGTTTGGCTAAATTTGCGGCGATGCAGTCAATCATGCTTTCTGACGTCATGAGACCAGTTTTTATGGCGGCAATATTGAAATCATCGAACAGGCTATCGAACTGTGCCGAAATAAAATCATTCGGCACAGTGTGGAGGACAGATACATCCCTGGTGTTTTGCGCGGTCAAAACCGTTGCGATGGTCAGCCCGTAAACACCCATGGCCTCAAATGTTTTGAGATCCGCCTGAAGCCCGGCGCCGGCTGAACAGTCGGATCCGGCGATCGTCAGGGCAATGGGTGGGGTCGTTTCAGCCTTTTGAGCAGATGTGCCTATTGCTCCATGCCTTTTCTCATTATGTCCTGTTGAATATTATCAGGAACAACCAGGTCTTCCATCTGGCCGAGGATGGGGAAGGTTTCGAGCAGCCATTGTCCAAACACGTTAATTGATCCGGTCATGAACAGGATGCCGGTGATGATGAGTAGAATTCCCATTAGTTTTTCTACGGAACCAAGATGCTTTCTGAACCGCGCCATGAACCCTAAAAACGGGCGAATTGCAACGGCGGCGAGAATAAACGGAATGCCGAGACCCAGAGAATATGCCAGCAACATGGTCATGCCTGTGTTCATGCTGGCTTCGTTGGCGGCCATGGCAAGGACGGCTGCCAATACGGGGCCAACGCAGGGTGTCCAGCCAAAGGCAAAGGCGAGACCGATGACGTAAGCTCCGAGGTAGCTGGCGGGTCGAGCCTCTGAATGATAGCGCGCTTCGCGGTAAAGAAGGGGGATGCGCAGGACGCCTAGAAAATGCAGCCCGAATATTGTGATTATTGCGCCGGCGACAAGAGAGAGCTCGCCCTTGTAGGACTGGATCACCTGACCGAAGGCGGATGCGCCAGCACCCAGGGTGACGAATACTGTTGTGAATCCAAGCACGAAAAAAATAGAGGCAGTGATGATGCGGCGATAAATTTCCGGTGCGACGCCCTCGTCGTCTTCGCCTGTCATCTGGTCGAGTGTCGTGCCACCGAGGAACCCCAGATATGGGGGAACGAGGGGTAGCACGCAGGGGCTGAGGAAACTGATTAGCCCGGCCATGGCGATGGCAAAATAAATATAGGCGTCTGCGAACATGGCTTTGGTCCTTGTCTTTATCCTGGGTCGTTATCCTGGTTGCAGGCTTCTTAATGCCAACCTGATCTTTATATGCGAGGGCATTAGCACTTCAGTGGTTCGAGTTGCCGTTCGGCTGGGCCGCGCATATGAACCATCATGAGCGCTTATGGAAATGCGACACAATAAGGCTGATCAGGCAAGTTTACGATTGAGCGAAATGATCTTTCTTGTCCATCATACTTGAATGCAGCGCGCCAGCCCCCGTTGTGTAAGCTATATTTGTTCTGACCATGTCCCGGTCAGGATTTCACTGTTACATGATAAATTTTAGGTGGATGGATGAGGTCTGACCCTAACACCCTGATCCTGACAATTAAAGGGCGACAACTTCTTATGAAGTGCCGCCCCTAAATTCATTTCGTATCGCTAATCGTGCGCATGACTTTAGCGCTATATTAGTTGCGAACCGCGGGTGTTTCCACAACCAGTCCGTTACCTCGTGCGGCGAGGTAAAGCTCCAGATTCATATACTCGTCAGAACCGGATTTGAATGGTGTGGCGCGAACCTGCTTGTTGCACCCCTTGAAACGACGATGGGCTGAACCCGGCTTTTGCCATTTCAGGCGATATACAGGGAAGCCATTTGTCTGGCCCTGTGAAAGCGTGTTCATACGGATTTTAGTGCCGTAATATTTTTCATGACAATGGGCACATGACATATCTAGCTGTCCGCGGCGTTCATAATAAAACTTCTTGCCAGCTTCATATGCAGCTTTTGCCGCGCCGTCAGTTTTAACAGCTATTTTCATGCCGAGCGATTGCTGTTTGACATAGATGACGGTACCCAGCATCTGATTGGAATCGTATTTCCATTTGCCCGCCTTCATGTATTTTGTACGGCAGGTGTTCACCCGATCCTCGACATTCATGATTTTTTTCATCGGCGCGAAATAGATCGGGTAGCGAGCACCAACACCCTTCATGGATGTTGCTGCGTCCTTGTGACAGGTGGCACAGGATTTTCCAGCCTTGCCGTCTACCTTGTTCCATAGGTCGGCACCAATATCATTCCATGCCATGCCTGGATTGCCAAATTCGTCATCCTGCATGACCTTTGTGCCCGGTTTGGCAAATTTGTAACCTGAATATAGCTCGGTTAATGGCGAACCTTTTGCTGGGGTAACGGCTTCAGTTTTTCCGTCTGCGGCGATTGCACTGCCTGATATTGCCATTACAGCGGTAAATGCAGCTCCAGTTATCAATTTAGTAAATTTCATTTTTATTCCTCCGACGTTTTTCTTTTATCTGACACGACCTATTTCAAGGTCTTCAAATAAGCGACAACGTCTTCAACACGCTCCGCGCTCAAAACTACGTGACCGACACAATCCTTATGAACCCGGGTAAATCCGTCAGCCCGGTGGAATGATGGCATGATCGAATTCGCATCCGGCAATGCCTTTTTGATATCGACGACAATCAGTCTGAGCTCACCTTCTGAATAGCGGTCGGCGACACCATCAAGAGTTGGGCCGACGGCGCCATGGAAACTGTATTTTTTCTGACTGCTCAGATCTTCAGGTTTGCCAAGGGCTGCAATTTTTGAAACTGCATGACAGGCAATGCAGTTACCAAGACGACGATGGGTCATCCATTTGAGACCCTTCTTTGGATCACCTGCTTTGCCTGTAAGTGAGGCATTTATCGCCTGATCAAGGTTTTCACCTTTACTCAGTTTGTATTTGGCAATCTGATCGGTTTCACCGTCTTTACATTTCGCTTTTTTCTTCTGCGCAAATGATGCTGTTGCCCCGAGCGTCACGGCCAATGTGATGACCAATCCAGCTTTTAGCGTTTTTCCAAGAAGCTTCATGCTGTCCTTCCTCGATCTGGTTTTTATCTTTTACGGTATCCCATGCTGAAAAAAATGCACCAAAGAGTGCAAAGTTACCGCAACAGGAGCCCGCAGTGGTACTCAAGTCCGTTTTACACTGCCGCGGCACATTAAGTGTTGCCGTTGCATGGTAATTTTGAGGTAGCCAGTGAATTTGGCGTTCCCCACCCTATTTTTTTTGTTTAGCTCATCAAAATTGCTCTGATCAGCGTCGGATTTTAGATCCGTATTGTGCACTAGATAAAAATGTTATTCGCTCGAAGTCAAGTTTTCATTGTGGAATCTAATTTTATTCCATCCGCATAGCACGAAATAATTGAGCTGTTTGGCCTTGAAAAATGCCAATACCGTAGTTTAATCAGGTTGAATAATATCTGTCCAATTCTGTGAGGAAATTGCTGGCATCAGTCGGGCGTAACCAGCACATTCTTATCTTCGAACGGTCACCTTCTAACGGCTGGTGTTTCAACATTCAGACCATTGCCCCGCCAGGCCAGATATAGCTCCAGATCGACATATTCGCGCGAACCCGATTTATAAGGCTCGGCACGCACCTGTTTGTTGCAGCCTTTGAAGCGGCGGTGCAGTGAACCAACTTTCTGCCATTTCAGACGATAGGTCGGAAATCCGTTTGAATGTCCCTGACTTAAGAGGTCGGAGCGAATTCGATTGCCGTAGCTCAGTTCATGACATTGGGCGCAATTCATATTGAGCTGGCCGCGGCGTTGGTAATAAAATGATTTGCCTCGCTTGAAGGATGCTTGCGCCGGACCGTCAATTTTGACAGCCACCGGTAGTCCACGGGAAAATTGTTTTATGTGGCTGGTTATGGAAAGGAGCTCTTTTGATTCGTATCCCCAGGGTGCCGCTTTCATATGGCTGACACGACAGAGATTAATGCGCTGCTCGAGATTGATCACGGTTTTGGCTTTTTTGTCATAGGCCGGATAGCGTGTGCCAACCCCTTTCAGGCCATCTTTTGCATCTCCATGACAGGAGGCACATGACTTGGCAGCCTGACCATCGGCTTTTTTCCATAGGTTTTGACCTACATCCAGCCAAAGGGAGGACGGGTTGTCGAAATCATCATCTTGTAATGCGCGGGTTGCGAGGGAGGCAAAATAATAGCCTGAGACGAGTTCGCGCAGGGGATTGCCGGTGCCGGTTGGCGGGATGGATTTTCGGGTCTGGGCATTTGCGGCGGGAGGGGCTGCACACACTAAAATTGTAATGATCAGGGTCATGAAATACGAGGTTCGGCTAAATTTCTTTATTTGGTTTGTCATCTTTGCCTCTTCAAAAGGGGAGGTTTGAAAATTGGTAGAAAATTGAATGTTGAAAAACATCAGACGCGCAGCCGGGTGCGGCATTGCTGAATTCGTGCGCATCAGTTCAGCGTTTTGAGGAACGCCACAACATTCTCGATTTCCTGAGCCGTCAAAATTGTCTGGCCCTTGAAATTTTTCCGTACACGATGCATGCCGGTCGCTGCATGAAAGGGAGGCATTATCGTTTTTGGAAAATATTTGCGGGCATCAACCAGCATCTGGCGCAATTGTGGCCCGGTATAGCGCAGGGCTACTCGGTTTAAAGATGGGCCGATATCACCATGGAATGGCTGGTCATTGAGAATTGTCATCCGGTGGCAGGCAAGGCAATTGCCCCGTTTGCGGTCAAGTATGATCTGGCGGCCTGCGGTAATGTCGCCTGATACGCCGGTCAATGATTTGGCAATGCCGGGGCGATTTACAAGACGGGCATTGGTTGGCTCGACCTTGCCCATCTGGAGAAAATAACCAGTTGTTTTAGGCTCGCATGCACAGGCAAAACTCGCTTTCAAAACAAGAAATGTCGTGCAAAATACGACTATTGCCGCCACGTAAAATAATTTTAGAATACTCATTCATGCTGCTCCCTCCCCACTTTTCGCAATTGGGCTGAACGTGCATACGGTTCGGCGTATGCCTATTCATACCAGTTGGTAAAAGTTTCAAATTATTCGCGCGTCTGTCACCAGTTCCTGCATCAATCCGATGATTTATGGATTGATGTTGGTGAAAACGACGAATTGCAGCAGCCCGATTACACGCTCTTTTCATTGCGTGCAGGATCAGCATTGGTATAGAAATTCGGCAAAAGAGTGGTGGGACGGAATTATTTTTGATCCGGATCCAGTGTAATTTTTTTTTCTTCCGTGAGTGGATCAGGGGTCAGCGCCTCGCGCATGTCGTCTGGCAAGTGGTTTTCGACATCGCTGACACGATCATGAATCCACTTATTGCTCCGGCGCAATTTATGAAACCAGTTGCGCACGGTCGCAGAAGACATGACCAAAAGCGCTACCCCGAGCAAATTAAAAATTATGCCCAGTGGTAATGGAAGGGGCAAAGATAGCAGGCCGAGGCAGAAGCATACCAATGCTCCCACAAAAAAACCTATGCGCTTTACTTGATCGGTCACTTTTTCCCATACCCCCGCTGAAACGCCTTTAAATTGGCAGCATTTCAGGTTGCATATAATATAAAAATTGCTTCGCTTAAATTCAGATGTAACATAATGGCAAATGTAGGGATTGCCAGTGCCAGTTTGATTATCCAGGGACTAATTTTGGCTAAATAAGCTGCTTTTTCGAGCTTGCGCGGCCTGATTACTCAATTCTAGCACCAGTTTTTTGTATATCAGATAAAATTATGGCCTGTTGATTATCTTTTGGGTGATCGAATAAATGTGGAGCATTGCATTCAGGATCTATTCATGGCTTGCAGATTAATGGAAGGGACCCAATAATAAATACATGTGATGGATATTGGCCATCATTAAAAGTTTTGGTGAAATGGCTATGATCAGAGATGGATTTCTTCGCTGTCGTACCTGATGAGAATGATCTCTAGCATGATTGATCGCGGGACAATCCCTATAGCCAAATGCTCGCCGCAAAAAGGATTTTGAAACAAATGTTTGCAGATAATTTTATGATGATACGAAATACCGTTTTGGCCTTCATTGCGATATTTATGCTGTCTTCACCTGTCATGGCTGGCGAAAAGAGTTTCAATAAGCTGCCCGGACGCTGGGTTGGAAATGGCTGGTTGCAGACCAATTCAGGTGACAAGGAAAGCATTCGCTGCATTGCCACTTATTTTGTCAAAAACGGCGGATCTACTCTCGATCAAAACCTGCGCTGCGCCAGTGCGAGCTATACGGTGGTTGGCAAGGGTGCGCTTGCCAGTCGCAACGGCAAAATTTCCGGCACCTGGAGCGAAGAGAATTTCAATCTTACCGGTGATGTTTTAGGTTCTGGAATTGGTGGTCAACTCAAGCTCACCGTCAAGGGCGCCAAATTCGTAGCTAAATTTTTGGTCAAGACTACGGGTGTGAAACAATCGGTCATCATCTCGTCTGTTGGCACCAACATCAAGAAAATGGTGATCAACCTGCGCAAGGGTTGAGTGAGCGGGGTGCTCGCGCCCCGGTGTCAGGATGCCGCCACCGCCAGCTCCACCAGGTGCTGGACGAAATCGTGAACGCCTTTAAGCTTTGCCTCGGCGTCCTTCCATTCAGCCTTGAAGATTACTTTCTGATCTTTGGGCTCAATGCGGACCTCGTCGGGTTCGTCACGGCTGAGTTTGAGAAGCGCATCAGGATTTGCGAATGTGTTTTCGCGGAAGGTGATTACCGCCCCCATTGGTCCCGCGTCGACGTTCGATATATTAGCCCGGCGGCAAAGCCCTTTGATCTCAACGATCTCCAGAAGATGTGTCACCTCTTCCGGATAAGCACCAAACCGATCGATAAGTTCTGCGGCGAAAGCGTCGATTTCTTCGCGCCCGTCTAGCGTCGAGAGGCGACGATAGAGCCCGAGCCGAATGGGCAGATCCTTGATATAGCTATCGGGTATAAGTGCGGATGTGCCCAATGAGATTTGCGGCGACCATTTGTCTTCAAGCTCCGCCTCACCGCCTTCTTTCAAGGCAGCAATGGCCTCCTCCAGCAAGGATTGATAAAGCTCAAATCCGACTTCACGGATATGGCCTGATTGTTCCTCGCCCAAAAGATTGCCGCCGCCCCTGATGTCGAGGTCGTGGGATGCCAGCGAGAAACCTGCTCCCAATGTGTCGAGGGACTGGAGGACTTTCAGACGCCGCTCGGCGGCCTCGGTCAGCTTGTGCTGCATGGGGATTGTGAAATAGGCATAGGCACGGGTTTTTGAGCGCCCGACCCTGCCGCGCAATTGATAGAGCTGGGAGAGGCCGAACATGTGCGCTTTATGGACGATCAATGTGTTGGCGGAGGGGATGTCGATGCCGGATTCGATGATCGTGGTGGAAAGAAGCACATCATATTGGCGGTCATAAAAGGCGGTCATTATCTCGTCCAGGCGTCCAGGGGCCAATTGGCCGTGGGCGGTGGCGACTTTGAGCTCCGGCACGTGCTCGGCCAAAAACTCGGTAATTTCGGCTATGTCTTTGATGCGCGGCACGACATAAAAACTTTGACCGCCGCGGAAGCGCTCGCGCATGAGAGCTTCGCGCAGGATAAGTGCGTCGACTGGAGCGACATAGGTGCGCACGGCGAGACGATCGACGGGGGGCGTGGTGATCAGGGATAGCTCGCGCACGCCTGCCAATGAAAGCTGGAGTGTGCGGGGGATCGGGGTTGCGGTCAGGGTCAGCACATGCACATCGCCACGCATTTGTTTTAAACGCTCCTTGTGCTGCACGCCAAAATGCTGTTCCTCATCGATAATCAGGAGACCGAGATCCCGGAACTCAACCGACTTGCCGAGCAGCGCGTGGGTGCCGATAACAATATCGACCTCGCCTGTTTTAAGCCCTTCTTTAACCTGCGTGAGGGTTTTGGCGTCAACCAGACGGGAGGCATGGGCCACCTTCAGGGGGTAGTCAGCCAGCCGTTCTTCAAAGGTCTTGAAGTGCTGACGGGCGAGCAATGTTGTTGGCACGACGAGGGCGACCTGTTTGCCGCCCATAGTGGCTGCGAAGGCTGCACGGAGGGCAACTTCGGTTTTGCCAAAACCAACATCGCCGCAAACCAGGCGGTCCATGGGCCGACCCAGGGAGAGATCTTCAAGCACGGCGTTGATGGAAGCTATCTGATCATCGGTCTCTTCGTGGGGGAAGCGGGCGCAGAACTCGTCATAAATGCCGTCGGGCCGCTCGATGATTGGGGCAGTTTTTAGCGCCCGCGCCGCGGCAACTGCAATCAGCTTTTCAGCCATATCGCGAATGCGTTTTTTCAGTTTCGATTTGCGCGCCTGCCACGCGCTACCACCCAATCGGTCAAGCGGGGCTGTGGTGCTGTCTGCACCGTAGCGGGACAATAGCTCGATATTTTCGACGGGCAAATAAAGCCGGTCGCCGCCGTGATATTCGAGCTCCAGACAATCGTGGCGGGCTTTTAAAACCTCTAATGTTTTTAGCCCAACAAATTTGCCAATGCCGTGTTCGGCGTGAACCACAAAGTCGCCAGTCGCAAGGGTTGCGGCTTCGGTCAGGACCTCGCTTGCCTTGCGCACTTTGGTGCGTGGTCGGTTCAGCCGGTCACCCAGGACATCCTGCTCGGAGATTATGGTGAGATCGGGGGCGGTCAACCCTTCCTCAAGTCCCAATATTGTAAAACCTATGGCGCTTTTCGGCAGGTCTTGCAGTTCCTGCCAACTTTCAACGGTCTGAGATTTGCTCAAACCATGATCGGTGAGCAATTTCATTACACGCTCACGCGCTCCATTACTCCAGGCGGCAATGAGGATGCGTTTGCCGCCCGATTGTGCGAGATGGATATATTCAACCACCGCATCAAACACGTTGAGGGTTTCTCCATGACGCTCGGCTGTAAAATTCCGCCCTGTTTTACCGCCCAGAGCGATGATATCTGAGCGATCTTCTTGAGGGGCAACATTAAATGGCGTCATTTGGTAGGTTGGGTAGTCGCTGAGTGCACGCGCCAGATCAAGCTCATTGAGATAAAGGGTATCGGGTGCCACAGGATGATAAGTGGCTGCGCCAAAAGCTTCCTTTTCAAGCGCCCGGTCGCGGGATGTATAGTGCTCTGATATTTGCTCAAAACGCGCTTCAAATGCGGCGCTCACGTCATGGTCCAGAGTGATCTCGGTATTTTCTGGCAGGTAGTCAAAGACACGTTCCAACTCGTCATGAAAAAGCGGCAACCAGTGTTCCATGCCCTGGTAGCGGATACCGGCGGAGATGGCCTCATAGAGCGGATCTTCCGAGGTGACTGCGCCGAAGGTCTCGACATAACGCTGGCGGAAATTGACCCGGGTTTTTTTGTCGATGTTTACTTCGCTGACTGGCAGAAGAACCAGGCGGCCGATTTTTCGCATCGTGCGCTGTGTCTCAGGATCAAAGGAACGCATGGATTCTAGTGTGTCGCCAAAGAAATCGAGCCTCACGGGTGCTGCACGTCCGGGTGGGAAGAGGTCGACAATGCCGCCGCGGCTCGCATATTCGCCCGGCTCCATGACCGTTGAGGCACGGGCATAGCCCATTCGTTCGAGATAGGCTGAAAAACGTTTGATGTCGATGCGCTGACCGGGGGCTATTTGTTTGATTTTGGATTTGATGGATTGGCGGGTTGGCACACGTTGAATAATGCCATTAACGGTGGTGATGAGAAGTGCTGGGCCCTTGCGTTTGGCGGCAATGAGGCGGGCAAGGGCGCTCATGCGCCGGGCGACGATGACGGCACTTGGTGACACCCGATCATAGGGAACGCAATCCCATGCGGGAAATTGAATTATTGAGAGGTTTGGGGCGAAAAATTCAAGGGCGCTGACAATGGCTTCCATGCGCCGGTCATCGCGGGCAATGTGCAGCCCCATGGGCGTTGCGTCACCGCCCTTGACCCGCGCCTCAAAGCGTTCTGCCAAATATTTCGCATCGAGCCCTTCGGGCGCGCCTGATATGGTAAAGGGTGCTCGATAGTTTGTGACTTTATTATGCGTGTCGGACGTGCTCATATTTCTTATCTGTTTTTCTATCTGAGCTCAATTTTACTATCTGGTGTCGTCAAATCATGAAAAGCGCGCACCTCACCTATCAGATCTTCGAATTCGTAACCAGCTGGATCCTCCTTGCCGAGGATCATGTTTTGAAGTGTTGGGTCGGGCTCCTCCAAAAATCGCTCGAAATAGCCAAGGCTTTCTCTGTCGTCGCTTTTAAGGAATGTTTCCGCAAATTGGCCAAGCAGCCAATCCATTTCCATAGTGCCGCGATGGGTGGCGCGGTACATGGCGCGCTTGCGGATAATTTCGAGGTCATTCGAGGTCATTGGTTGAAATTCATTTCCTAAAGCGGTCATTAATGGATCATCGGCCTGATTGTGGACATTTGAGGCATTGCCGAGATGGATTTTATGGCGAGTAGCTAATCATCTGTCAGTGAATATCTCAGGCTAAGCACTTGTTCAATGGCCAATGAGAGGGTAATCGGAAAAGGCTATGCGTCCATCAAAACTCACACCGCTTTTTGCGTCCGCCATAAACCTTGAAGGGGTTGGCCCGAAGGTCATCACACTTTTGAAGAAAGCGCTGCGCATGAGTGCAGACGCAGGTGAGCCGCGGGTGCTTGATCTCTTGAAACATTGCCCGACCGGAATTGTGGACCGCAGCTTCAGGCCGCAAATCCGGGACGCAACGGCGGGCGTTATTGCAACGCTGCAAATCCGGGTGGTCAAGCACAACGCACCGCCGCGCCGGTCACGCGCACCTTACCGGGTGATTTGCGAGGATGAAACCGGGTCCATTACGCTCGTGTTCTTCCGTGCCAATGGGCGCTATCTCGAAAGCCAGTTACCGGTTGGTCAGATCCGGGTGATCTCGGGGCGGGTGGAACGCTATGGTGACAAGTTGCAGATGCCTCATCCAGATTATATTGTATCGCTGGATGAAATGGACCGGATGCCGCTGATCGAGCCCGTCTATCCGATGACGGCCGGGCTTTCCACCAAGGTTCTTTTTTCGGCCATCAAACAGTCGGTGCGGCGCTTGCCCGAGCTTGAAGAATGGCAGGACGGGGCGTGGCTCAAACAACAGGATTGGGGTGGGTTCGGGGACGCATTGCGTAAAATTCATAATCCGGAAAGTGCGGCGGACCTTTCGCTTAATGGCCCGTTAAGGCGGCGGCTGGCATATGATGAACTTTTAGCAAATCAGCTCGCACTGGCGCTCGTTCGCGAAAGCACCAAAGGCCAGGCGGGGCGCTCCATTACCGGCAACGGATTGATTAGTGCGAAAATTCTCAAAGCCCTGCCCTTCACGCTGACCGCATCTCAGGAACGCTCGATTGAGGAGATCAAGGTCGATATGGCAGGGGACGGGCGTATGCTGCGGCTTTTGCAGGGTGATGTGGGCAGCGGTAAAACGGTGGTCGCACTGATGGCCATTGCGGTTGCGTGCGAGGCGGGGTCGCAAGCCGCACTGATGGCGCCGACGGAAGTTCTGGCGCGACAGCATCATAATACGATTTCACCGCTGGCAGAGGCGGCCGGGCTCACAACGGCCCTTCTTACTGGGCGTGACAAGGGCAAGCCCCGGAAGGAAATATTGGCACGACTTGAGCGCGGCGAGATCGATATACTGATTGGCACTCATGCGGTTTTTCAAGACGACGTCACCTATAAGGATCTCGCCTTTATCGTCATTGATGAGCAGCACCGGTTCGGGGTGCATCAACGTCTGGCATTGCAGGACAAGGGGGGGCCGCGCGGTGTTGAGACGCTGGTCATGACGGCGACCCCCATTCCGCGCACGCTTCTTATGACCCATTACGGTGATTTGGAGGTTTCCAAACTCCTTGAGAAACCGGCCGGGCGCAAACCTATCATTACGCGGGCGGTGTCGCTTGACCGCCTTGAAGACATATTGCAGGGGCTACGGCGTGCGATTAATGACGGGGGACAGATTTACTGGGTATGTCCTTTGGTCGAGGAATCTGAAGTTTTACGCATCACGCCTGCAGAAGAGCGGTTTTCGCATCTCAGGCAATATCTTGGTGACAAGGTGGCCTTGGTACACGGCCAGATGAAGGGGACGGAGAAAGACGCGATTATGAACGCGTTTGCAAATGGCGAGACATCGGTGCTAGTGGCGACCACGGTGATTGAGGTCGGGGTTGATGTGCCAAACGCGTCAATCATGGTCATTGAACATGCCGAGCGTTTTGGGCTTTCACAACTTCATCAGTTGCGCGGGCGTGTCGGGCGCGGGGACCGTCAGTCATCATGTATATTACTTTACGACAAGCCGCTTGGGGAAACGGCGAAATCGCGCCTCGATATCATGCGGCAGACGGAGGACGGGTTTCTCATTGCCGAGGAAGACCTGCGCTTGCGGGGTGGCGGCGAAATATTGGGAGCGCGGCAAAGCGGTGAGGCGAATTTTAATCTCGCGGAGATTCCCGATTTCAAGGAACTTCTGGAAGCCGCTCATGATGACGCGCAGATGATCCTGTTAAAAGACCCGTCGCTCAAATCGACGCGCGGTCGTGCGCTTCGCAACCTGCTCTACCTCTTTGATCGTGATGCTGCCATTCATCTCTTCCGGGCCGGATAAGTCAAAATTTTCTATAGGTTAGGTCATTTGCTGCGCAATTGACTTGGATGAACCACAATAAAATACATCACGGGAGTAGTCATTCGCTAAAGCGATTGACTTGGATGCTGCCATTCACCTCTTCAGAGCTGGATAGGTTGAGGTTTTCACTGCGGTTGGGTCATTTGCTTATGGCAATTCGTGCAGCGAAATGCCGACGCAAGCAAATTCCTAAAAGGAGCGGCAGTCGCATCAAAGATGCGATGAGAGCGCAAAGGCAATTTTTGATCTCGCGCCGGCCCATGCCGCGAACCCAACCACCCAGATCGTGCCACCTTGTGGCGATTGAGTTGAGGGCATGGTCCTTGGTCACATTAGTTAGTGTTTTGCAGCACGTGAGTTTCACCCCGCTACGTCAGGATGACGATGTCGGGTCTGGCGGATTGTCCGCAGCCGTTGCGCGGGCGTCCTCGGCCAATTCCTCGAGCCTGCCATTATTATACTCTGGCGTTACGAGACCTGCCGATATCACCAGCTTGGCGCCCTCCTCGACCGACATGTCGAGAATGATAATATCCCTGCGCGGTACGAAAAGAAGAAAACCGGATGTGGGGTTTGGCGTTGTCGGCAGGAACACGCTTATCGGCTCGGTGGAGGCAGGCCATTTATCGAGAATTTCACCTGATGAATCGGTGGCAATGAAGACGATGCAATAGAGCCCTTTGCGGGGATATTCGATCAGGCCGACATTTTTAAAACTTGAACTCGATTGCGAAAGAACCGTCTCGAAAATCTGCTTTAAGGCGTTGTAGACATTGCGGACAACGGGCATGCGGTCGACGATGGATTCGCCAAACCCGACGAGAGAGCGACCGAAGAGATTGGCGGTCAGGGCGCCAATGACAACAATGCCAATGATCGCGAAAAGGAGACCGGCTCCGGGAAGTGCGAATGGCAAATAGGTCTCGGGATTATAGGCGGCGGGGATTAGGGGCTTAATCCACGCATCAACGAAATTGATAAAACCCCAGACGATATAAATCGTGATGCTTATTGGGCCGACTATGATCAGTCCGGTAAGAAAATAATTTCTCAGCCGCGTCCCGGAGCCTGAATGATGCGGAGGCTCTTCGGGCTCGGTAAGTTTTGCCAAGCCTTCCTGCTCGGAAGCGGCCTCGCCTTTATGGGCAGTTTTGTTGCTGTCTGGTTTGTCGCTCATAGGTGTCGTGTGCGCCTTGAAATGTGATATCTACAAACAGTGTCTGCAATCAATATCAGTATTAAACCAAAATAATTAACTGATTTATTTACCTGGCGACTGGAAAACAGTCGAGGCCGCTTGCGCGCAGTTTATTACAAGTTCTCAGCGCTGTTTTTTTGCTATCGAACGCCTCAAGTCGCACACGGTAAAATGTGCCCATGTTTCCAACTACAGCTTCGTCTATGCGGGCGGGGTGTTTTGCGACCACTGATCCATAGCGCGAACGCAGACTGGCCATGATGGTGCTTGCTTCTTCCTTGCTTCGCACGGTTGCGATTTGCAATTTGTAGCGCCCTTGTGCGGGGGCTTTGGCTGTGGGCTGCGCCTTTTTTATGTCAAGCGCTGCGGTGCGGACTGGAGCGGATTTTACGACAGGTATTTGAGCGGTCGTCTTTGGGGCAGGTGCAGATTTTTTGACCGTGGTTGCCGTTTTTGTACCGCCGAAAATATTGCCGAAAAAGTCTGTCACGCCACCAAGGCCAAGTCCGCTACCGGAATTCGTTTTTTTGGCTGGTGCGCTGGCGACCTGATTGATATCTGTTGACCAGGCTGATGTTGCCGGATTTGCTGTGATTTGAGTTTGGCGCGTGATCGCTGCATCGCGCGCGGCACTGCGCGCCTTGGAGGCGGCGATACTGGCGGCACTTCGTGTCGATGCGACCGTCCGCGTGGTGGTCGGTTGCACGGCCGGGGCTACTGCTTTGACGGCCGCTTTTGGTGCAGCGACAACAACAGGTGCTGCGGCCACAACTTTGGGCACGCTGGCAACGACTGCTGGAGCGGGGGCAATAATTTTGGGCGCTTTCACAATTGGGAGACTGGTTGCAGGGAGGGCCGGTTTTTTAGGTGTTGATGATCCGGGGATAATATTGCCAAAGAAATCTGAAATGCCCGTGCCAATTCCACTGCCAAATCCGCTTTTTGGTTTTGATGCGGTCTTTATCGGATTTGCGGGCACGCCAACAAGAGTTCCTGTTTTGGGCAATCCACTAGCAAGACGCGCGGCGTCTGCCTTGTCAGATTTTGCGCGGGCCGAGATGCCGCCAGCATCAAATGCGCGGGCGCGGTATTTCAGGGCTTCTGCCTTTTCGGACTGGGTTAGTCCGCCCATCCAGACGGCGTTGGTGAGATCGGAAATGGATTGTGCTGATTTATTGAGCGACTGATAGGCGAGCCCGCGATAAAGGAGTGCGCGTGACATATCCTTGGTATCAAGACTGCCAGACTTTAGTGCCTTATCGATTGTTTTGACGACGAAGGAAAACTTGCCGCTTTTGAGGGCTGCGTTGGCGGTCGTCAATGCCTGATTTTCAGCCATTGCCGGTGCCATCGTCATTAGTAGATATATCGTCGCTGCCAGAATTACTGACAGGATATCTGGCTGGCGCGCGACCGTGGAGCGGGTGCCACATTCAGTTTTGGTTTTTGCAAGCATTCCATAATTTCCCCGATGCCGCTCTGCTTAAAGACGTTTGAGCAAAGAGAATCGCAATTCGTTAATTCATGTCTGAGTTTACGTCATGCACATCATTGAGGCAAATAGTGGGCTGCAGGGAAATGCCAACTATTCCACAGTTACAGATTTTGCCAGATTTCGCGGTTGATCAACGTCCGTGCCCATGAAGACCGCAGTATAATATGCCAGGAGTTGTACTGGCACCGCGTAAATCAGTGGATTGGTGAATTCATGAGCTGTCGGCACGTTAATAATCGATTGGGTGTCTTCTTTAAGCTTCTCGGATGGGTGGTCGGTGAGAAGAATGACCTTGCCACCACGGGCTGCAACTTCCTGCATGTTTGATACGGTTTTATCGAAAAGATAATCGTGGGGAGCGACAACAATCACCGGCACGTCCTCATCGATTAGCGCAATGGGACCGTGCTTGAGCTCACCGGCGGCGTAGCCTTCAGCGTGAATGTAGGAGATCTCTTTCAGTTTTAAGGCACCTTCAAGGGCGATGGGGTAGCTTCCACCGCGCCCAAGATAGAGCACGTCGCGCGCGCCTGAGAGGTCATGAGAGATTTTTTCATATTCGCTGACATCGCGGAGAATAGATGAAATGTGGCCTGGAACCTTGATCAGTTCTGCTACCAGTTCGCGCTCCTTATCCCGGTCGATGGTGCCGCGGGCGCGACCGATTGCGATTGCCAAACATGCAGCGACTGATAACTGACAGGTGAAGGCTTTTGTTGAGGCGACGCCGATTTCGGGACCGGCTAGGGTTGGCAATACGGCATCTGATTCACGCGCGATTGAGCTTTCGCGAACGTTGACGATTGCGGAGATGGTTTGTTTTTCGTCCTTGCAATAGCGCAATGTCGCCAGTGTATCGGCGGTCTCGCCTGATTGAGAGACGAAAAGAGCGAGGCCACCTGGCTCAAGGGGTGCTTCGCGGTAGCGCAATTCGGATGCGACATCGATTTCAACGGGCACACGCGCCCAGCGCTCTAGCCAGTATTTTGCAACCAGTCCAGCATAATAGGCAGTGCCACAAGCTGAAATTGTCACCCGGTTGATGTTTGCCAAATCGATATCGAATTGCTCGGTGATTACTTTCTCTTCAGCGAAATTGAGATAATGCGCGAGGGTGTGGCTGATCACCTCTGGTTGTTCGTGAATTTCCTTGGCCATGAAATGCCGGTGATTGCCCTTGTCGACCATAAGGGCTGAGGCAACGGATGTGGTAACCGGCCTCTCGACTTCATTGCCGTCTGCGTCGCGGATCGTGGTGCCACCCCGAGTGATGACCGCCCAATCGCCGTCATCTAGATAGGTGATCGTGTTGGTGAAGGGTGCTAATGCGATGGCATCGGAACCAACGAACATCTCGCCGTCACCGTGGCCGATTGCTAATGGTGAGCCTTTGCGGGCAACAATCATTAGATCGTCATGGCCTTTGAAAATAATCGCAAGGGCGAAAGCGCCCTCAAGCTTTTTCAGGCTCTTTGCTACGGCGGCCTCGGGCCCCGCACCACCTTTCATCAAGCAGGCGATGAGATGGGCGATGACTTCTGTATCGGTTTGGGATGAGAATTCGCACCCCATTCCCTCGAGTCCTCCGCGTAATTCCCGAAAATTTTCAATAATGCCATTGTGAACGACCGATACATCACCAGTCATATGTGGATGGGCATTGGTCTCATTGGGCACGCCGTGGGTTGCCCAGCGCGTATGTCCAATACCGATATTGCCTTCCAGGGGATTTTCAAAAAGACGATGCTGGAGATTGACAAGTTTGCCTTCAGCACGCCTGCGTTCGAGCTCGCCGCCCCTGACGGTGGAGATACCAGCGCTGTCATAACCGCGATACTCAAGGCGTCTCAGTGCCTCGACCAACGGTTCTGCCACTGCATCGCGGCCCAATATTCCAACAATTCCGCACATACTGTTATTTCCTCGTCAAAAGTATATTCGTTTAACGCCACGCAATCGATCTGATTAATTCGGCGCGACATTCTGTTTGTTCAAGCCTTAACTTGCCCTGCGTTTTGCGCGGCTCATCAGCGCCCTGAATTTGGCCGCCCAACCGGGACGCACGTCCTGGGTGCCACGGGCAATTGCCAGCGCGTCCGCCTCAACATCTTTGGTAATAACACTACCTGAGCCAACAAATGCCCCGTCACCGATTTTCACGGGGGCAACGAGCGCGCTATTGGATCCTATAAATGCGCCCTGGCCGATTTGGGTCTTGTGCTTGTTAAAGCCATCATAATTGCAGGTAATGGTACCGGCACCAATATTCGCCCCCTGTCCGATATGGGCGTCGCCTATATAGCTCAGGTGATTGACCTTGGCACCTTCTTCGACAAGGGCGTTTTTGATCTCAACGAAGTTGCCAACCTTCCCGCCTTTGGCAATCTCGGTGCCTGGACGAAGACGGGCATATGGGCCGATGACCGCATCCGCACCGATGGTCACGCTTTCAAAGTGGGAAAAGGCCTTGATGAAGGCGCCACTCTCAATGGTGACGCCTTTGCCGAAAAAGACATTGGGCTCAACAATAACATCGCGACCGATGACTGTGTCATAAGAGAAATATACGGTCTCGGGGGCAATTAATGTAACCCCCTCATCCATGGCGTGGTTGCGTTTTTGGTCTTGAAACAAGGCATCAGCCTCCGCAAGCTGTGCACGACTGTTTACGCCGAGAACTTCGCTCTCTGAGCACGTCACGGTTGCGGCTTTCAAGCCTTTGGCGCGGGCGATTTCGACGGCGTCGGTGAGATAGTATTCACCGCTGGCATTATCGTTTGAAATTTCATCCAGTATTGAGAGAAGGTGCTCTCCACGAAAGCCCATAACACCTGAATTACATAATGTGGTTTCAAGCTCTTCCGGGCTTGCGTCTTTTGCTTCGCGAATTGCAATAAGGTCACCGCCGGAGCCGGTGAGAAGGCGTCCATATCCACCCGGTGTTTGGGCTTCAAAGCCGATGACGCAAACATCAGCTCCCTCGGCCAGTGTCTGGCGCAGGGCTTTGATCGTCCCTTCAGTTATCAGCGGTGTGTCGCCGTAAAGCACGGCGATATCGCCCTCAAATCCTGTCAGAAGGCTGCGCGCGGCCAAAACCGCATCTGCCGTTCCTTTTTGTTCCACCTGGGTGAAAAGCTCAGCGCCTGCGAAGTTAGCCGTTGCCTCCTGGCCGACATCCGCCATGTCCGGGCCGATTACGACGCCGAGTTTTGAGGCACCTGTTTGAGATGTCAGACTGATGACATGACTGAGAAGTGACCGCCCACCAATATGATGCAGCACTTTTGGAAGATTAGACTTCATTCTGGTGCCTTTGCCGGCGGCCAAAATTAACGCTAGAAAGGGTCGTTCGCTCAATTCACTCTCCAAAATGGCATTGTTCAAACTCAATTGGGGGCAAACCGTCTCAATACGGGTTGCTCAGACAAAGAACAGCAAATTACGTGCCTAACTCAGATGCACTGCTGCCCCTCCTGTATTTTATACGCATATATGGATGCATATCAGAATCCATTGCGGTTTAAGAATTTAATGCAGGCTATGACGTAGCCGCCCAATAATCCATAGCTTTTCGCGCATTATTCTTAACTTTTAACTTCAATAAATTACAATTACCAAGTGGTCTGGTGATGGCTCGAAACTTGGATTTGAGCGCCGTTTATCGCGCTTGCTCACATGATTCGTAAATGTGGTGGCGGTAATTTCATCCATTGATTTTTTGGCCCGCCCCCACTAGTGGGACGATTTCCCCGCCCTGAACACCCGATGGTGGATACCTAAGTGTGGACAGGGCCGGGAAATCCCGTTTTCACTTTCATCTTGCAGACTCTATTTAGTGGCTTATTTTTGCGGAACGTCTGGAATTTCATCCACAGCTCTCCTATGGGCCGGGCATTAAGTCATTGAATGGAATGCGCGACTCAGTCAGCTTCAATCATGAATAGCTGAACTCGGGGGGCGTGTTTTCTATTTTCTGGGTGTGATCAACGACCATCATCGCCGCATCTCCTCCCCGGTTTGAATTGCACATTATGCGAAATTTTTCGCTCGTCGCAAAAATGGATTGAATAAGGTGGGGTTGAATAGCATGGCTACCAGAGAAACTTTACCGGTGGAGAGCGAGCCTTATACCAAAGGGTATTATATGATTTGGGGCGTGCTTTCTTTCGCTGCCATCATTTATATCGCCTATCTGGTATTTGGATCAGGTACATCGCCGATCATCAAAATCAGCAAAGTCAGCGAGAAGTCATCCGTGGCAACGCTTGTTAATGAGCAAAGCCGGCGGATAGGATCGGCCATGGCAATTGCTACGCGAGCAGCGGATAAAAGTGCCGCGAATACGTCAGCAATCAAGTCGCTCGAAAAGCGGGTTCAGTTGCTTACCTGGAAGATGGCTGATGTGGCTCCGGTTACGGGTGTTTCAAATAATGGTCGTTCGGCAAATGATGTAACATCGCTCGGTAACAGGGCGAATGGCTACGTTAAACAGGTCATGGGCAATAGCGGTGATGATAGTGGTATCATTGGTCATGTCATCGCGGCTACGTCTGACAACGCTAAAACCGCAGTTCCAGAGGCCGTCAGAAAATTGGCACCAGAGGCTAAAAGAATTGTAACGACCAAGGTGGTTAAAACCGTTGCGATTGATGCAATATCATCAATCGCAGGTGTTGTTGATGCGGCACCTGGTAGTGGCGCCAATATCATTAATCCGGCTGGCAAGAACCTCGGTACGCTTAATCCGCTTAAAGTGGCTGCATTGGCTGCGGGAATTTCGAAGTCCACTCAGTCAGACACGCAAAGAGCGCCGGATGCGAGCGGATCGGTTCAAAAAGCCGCAGTGAGCGCTTCTGACGTTGCGGGAGTTATCCAGCCGATGATCAGGAAATCACCGTTCGGGACCATGCCTCTTCCCGTGCGCAAATCTTATGGCGTGCGGTTGACGTCTGGCAAATCGGTTGAGGCCCTCCGTTTGACATGGGATCTCATTAACGAGATGAACCGGCCAATTATGAAAGGTCTTACCACCCGATTTGTTAAGAAGCCGAGCAGTATTGGCATGCCTTACCGTTTGATCGCCGGACCTATGGTCAGCACCGGACAAGCGCAAACCCTATGTGCCAAGCTGCACAAGCAAAATATTAATTGTGATGTGACCGTATTTCAGGGCCGTAAGCTTTAAAGTAACATCGTTTTTGCAGATATAATTGTCTCAGCGAATTTTGCGGGTCAGGCATTAATTTCAAAAGTACGTTTTGAGCGCGGTCGCATTGAGTTGTGGCCGCGCTCTCATTTTATGGGATCACAATGTGATCAAAGTGCCCTGCGTTGAACCGCCGCCCTTAAGGACCTCTTGTCCATTATTTTTTGCATCACTTCACGCTCAAGTTTTACCGCGTGGTCGAGCGCGTGGGTCCGGTGGATGAAGTCTACCGCATTGTGCCCGATACTCTGGTCGGCCTCTTCTATTACGAATTTCAGTTTGGCTTCGAGCGCGTTTGCGTCAAAGCCATCTGTGAGGTAGCCCGTGACCCCGTCCTCGATGAGCTCTAATATGCCGCCGGTGGGTGTGCCGATGCACAACAGGCCGGAT
>Ga0209633_10001630_pt1 | contig 22703 bp, 24 predicted proteins | sample Cruoilmetagenom1_FD_187290 | JGI IMG/M metagenome (GOLD analysis project Ga0209633, IMG submission 187290) | Oil polluted marine microbial communities from Coal Oil Point, Santa Barbara, California, USA - Sample 1 (SPAdes) (version 2) | ecosystem: Environmental > Aquatic > Marine > Oil seeps ...
CTTTTTCTTGCTTTGTACAAGCAGTAAAAACAATTAGGAAAATGATCAATAACTTTTTCATTATATGTTAGTTTTAATGAGGCTAAATGTACAAAAATTAAAAAATAAGGAACCGTATTTAATTTCGGGTTTGAAAAATAAAAGTAAATTTAAACTCAAATTATAAGTATAGAATAACATGAAAATTATTGTTGTAGGTGCCGGAGGTGTTGGCGGTTATTTTGGTGCGAGATTAGCTGAAGCGGGATTAGATGTAACTTTTATAGCAAGAGGTAAACATCTTGAAAAAATTAAAGAAAAGGGATTAGAATTAAAAAGTATTGATGGTAATTATACGGTTTTTCCCGCTAAGGCTACTGACAATATTAGTGAAATTGAAAATCCGAATCTGATTATTCTTGCAGTTAAATCATGGCAAGTAGCCGAAGTAGCCCAACAAATAAAGCCTGTATTGACCAAGGACACCATGATTTTGCCATTACAGAACGGAGTGGATACTATTGAGAAACTATCTGCTATTATAGACGAGAATCAAATACTTGCCGGATTTTGTAAAATTTATTCGAAGGTTGAGGATTATGGAGTTATAGATCATTTTTCTTATACGCCGGAATTATTTTTTGGTGAACTAAACAATCAAAAATCAGAAAGAGTAAACCACCTTAAAAAAGTATTTGATAAAGCATCTTTTAAGACGATCATTCCGAATGATATTCATGCTGAAATATGGAAGAAATTTCTATTTATTTGTACCGTTAGTGGTCTTGGAGGGTTAACACGTGTTACTATTGGAGCAATGGTTGAGAATATTGAAACCAGAAATATAATGCAAAGAACAGCTGAAGAAATAGTTGCAATTTCTCAAGCAAAGAATATTAATTTACCTAATGATATAGTTACTACAATTATGAATTTTATTGACAAGCAATCTTATGGTTCAACTGCTTCTACACAAAGAGATATCATGGAGGGTCGTCCATCTGAACTCCAAAATTTTAATGGCTATATTGTAAAACAAGGTAAATTATTAGGAATAAATACACCGGTAAATAGTTTTATTTACCACTGTTTACTGCCTCAGGAATTGAATGCAAGAAAGCTGAAGTAAAGGTTTCACATTCTTATAATAAACCTTAAATTTGCCACTTGAAAAAATAGACAGAATGAGTTATCATTTTAATGAAATTGAAGCCAAATGGCAAAAATATTGGGCAGAACAGCATACTTTTAAAGCCATTAACAATTCTGATAAACCTAAGTATTATGTACTTGATATGTTTCCTTATCCTTCGGGGGCAGGATTACATGTAGGGCATCCGCTCGGTTATATTGCTAGTGATATTTATGCACGTTATAAACGCCATAAAGGGTTTAATGTATTACACCCGCAAGGGTATGATTCATTTGGTTTACCTGCCGAGCAGTATGCAATTCAAACAGGGCAACACCCTGCGGTAACGACCGAAGAAAACATTAGAACGTATAGACGACAGTTAGATCAGTTAGGTTTTTCGTTCGATTGGTCACGAGAAGTTCGTACTTCCGATCCTAACTATTATAAATGGACACAATGGATCTTTATTCAATTGTACAACTCATGGTATAATAAGGATGCCGACAAAGCCGAAGATATTCGTAGTTTAACCACTATTTTTTCAACAAAAGGAAATGTTAATGTTAACGCTGCCACGGAAGAAGATGTTGAAACATTTTCAGCAGATGAGTGGAAAGTTTTTTCAGAAAAACAAAAGCAAAAAATACTCTTACAATATCGCTTGACTTTTTTATCGGAAACAGAAGTAAATTGGTGTCCGGCGTTGGGTACAGTATTAGCAAATGATGAAATTATAAACGGAGTTTCAGAACGAGGTGGACATCCTGTAGTACGAAAAAAAATGAAGCAATGGAGTATGCGTATTTCTGCGTATGCACAACGTTTGTTGGACGGATTAAATACTATTGATTGGCCACGGCCTTTAAAAGACATTCAAACCAACTGGATTGGTCGCTCAGAAGGAGCCATGGTAACCTTCAATGTCATTTCGACAGAGCAGAGCGATGAGAAATCTCATAAAATAGAGGTATTCACCACTCGCCCCGACACTATTTTTGGTGTGAGTTTTATGACCTTAGCACCTGAACATGAATTAGTATCACGAATTGTGACTGATGAACAAAAAGATGCAGTAGAAGCTTACATAGAGGCAACAGCAAAACGTAGTGAGCGCGATAGAATGGCTGATGTAAAAACCATTTCTGGTGTATTTACAGGTGCATATGCCTTGCATCCTTTTTCAGGAAAAAAAGTCCCAATTTGGATTGGAGATTATGTGTTGGCAGGTTATGGTACTGGCGCTGTAATGTCGGTGCCATGTGGAGATCAGCGGGATTATGATTTTGCAAAACATTTTGCCATTGATATTCCGAATATTTTTGATGGTGTTGATATAAGTGAGGAAGCATTTAGTGAAAAAGAAACTTCAATTATTGCAAATTCAGATTTCTTATCTGGTCTACCTTATAAGAAAGCTATGAAAACTATCATATATGAAATAGAAAAACGAGGACTTGGTTACGGAAAAGTAAATTATCGTATCCGTGATGCCGTATTTAGCCGTCAACGTTATTGGGGAGAACCTTTTCCGGTGTATTATAAAAATGGCTTACCACAAATGATAGATGCAAAGTATTTACCAATTATATTACCCGAAGTAGAAAAATATTTACCTACCGAAGAAGGGAAACCGCCCTTAGGAAATGCTGAGGTTTGGGCTTGGGATACAAATAAGAACGAAGTTGTCAGCAATAGTAAACTTGTCATTCCGACAGAGAAAGGAACGAGCGACGAGGAATCTCATAACGGAATCTACCCTCTTGAACTAAACACCATGCCGGGTTGGGCAGGTAGTTCTCAGTATTTCAACCGTTATATGGACGCTTCGAATAATGATGAAATCTTCTCGCAAGAATCCATCAACTATTGGCAGGATGTCGACTTGTATATAGGAGGTGTAGAGCATGCTACGGGGCATTTATTATATAGCCGTTTTTGGCAAAAATTTATGTTTGATAAAGGCTTGGTACCAAATGATGAATTTGCTAAAAAATTGATCAATCAGGGCATGATCTTAGGGACAAGTGCATTTGTTTATAAATGGGAGTTTGAAAATGAAGAAGTTAATGATAAGGCAAAAAAGACAATTTTTATAAGTAAGGATTTAAAGGAAAGAATCATCAAAGAAAGGATTACAATCGAAAATGCTAGTCAGGTATTTGATGAGAATAATTTTGATTTACTCAATTCTCTAAAAGTAAAGGATACTTCTAAAAATAAATGGTCAAAATTTACACCTATACATGCTGATGTATCTTTTGTAAATGCATCTAACGAATTAGATATTGAAGCATTTAAAAAATGGAGACCAGAATATAAAGATGCCGAATTTGTTTTAGACAATGGTAAATATATTGTTGGTCGTGAAGTTGAAAAAATGTCCAAATCTAAATACAATGTTGTAAATCCTGATGCCATTTGTGAACAGTACGGTGCCGATAGTTTACGTATGTATGAAATGTTTTTAGGTCCGTTAGAACAAGCAAAACCGTGGAATACTGCTGGTATTACCGGTGTTCATGGATTTCTTAAGAAATTATGGAAACTATATCATGACGAAGACACCTTCCACGTAAGTGATACAAAACCAACAAGTGATAATTTAAAAACGCTTCACAAAACCATTAAAAAAGTAGAAGAGGACATAGAGAATTTTTCGTTTAATACTTCTGTTTCTACTTTTATGATTGCGGTAAACGAATTGAATGCACAAAAATGTGCCAGTAGAGATATTTTAGAACCTTTATTGATATTAATTTCACCCTATGCTCCGCATATAGCGGAAGAATTATGGCAAAAATTTGGACATCAAGCATCAATTTCAACGGCTTCGTTCCCGATTTTTGAAGAAAAATATTTGGTAGAAAGTACTAAGAATTATCCTATTTCATTTAATGGGAAAATGCGTTTCACTATGGAATTGTCTTTAGACCTTAGCAAAGACCAAATTGAAGAAGCAGTAATGGCTCACGAAAAAACAAAAGCTCAATTAGACGGACGTACGCCTAAAAAAGTAATTATCGTACCGGGTAAAATTGTAAATATTGTTGGATAAGCTAGAACACAAGATTATTTTTTAATATTTTTACAAAAATTATATGCTTATGAAAAAACTCTTCACTCTAATCTGTGTTGTTGTATTTACCTACCAAATTTCTTGGTCACAAGAATTGTATGTAGGTGCAAACGCAGAATTTTACTTAAAAAAGAATACAGATTTCACAACGAGTAATACCTTAGTTACGCTAGCTTCATCAGGTATATTTTCTGTAGAGGCTGGAACGAATTGGGGTTCTATTCAAGAATATGTTAACGGTAAGGTTATTGCTTATGGCACGGGTATCACTAAATTACCAATTGGTAATAATGGTGTTTATGCACCTGTCATGTCAAATCATACAGGTAATATAGATGGTGCTTACTTTAATGCTCCTCCTACTAGCGGATCTAACGGAACAGATGTAGACGCAGTATCAGGCATTGAGTATTGGGAATTAACTGGTAATGCTGTTATTACCTTACCTTGGATAGCCACCAGTGATATTTCTTCTTTGGTAAACAATAATGGAGGTGTCTTAAATTCAGTTGCAATTGTAGGTCTGAATGTAGGTGTTTGGGATTTGGTAAGTGCCCCTAATTCGAATACTGTAACGGGTAACCTAACTGTAGGTGATGTGACAAGTGATAGTGGAAACCAAGTTAACTTGAATTCTTTTACTCAATTTACTTTTGGTATAGACCATCAGGCGACCTTGGGAATAGAAGATTTGTTTTTAACAAATGACATTGCGATAATTTCAAATCCGATTAAGGCCATTGAAAACAACATTCAATTTACTGCATCAAATGATTTAACCGGATTAGAAGTATCATTATATGATTTGAGGGGAAGAGAATTACATGTTTATAAAAATATTTTTATAAATAACGGAATTGGTAATCTTGAAAAACCTAAGGTTCAAAGCGGGATCTATATTTTAAAATTCTCTCAAGAAGGAAAACAAGGTATTAAAAAAATAATAATTGAATAACATCTTAATAATTAGTTATGAATAACAAAATAAAATTAATTGCTTTACTATTTTCTATTTCTTTTACGAGTTTTGCTCAAGTAGGGATAGGTACTACATCACCAAATGCATCATCGGCACTTGAAATAAGTGCAACAGATAAAGGATTATTAATCCCAAGAATGACAACCGTTCAAAGAAATGCTATTGTTAATCCTGCAATAGGATTATTAGTTTATGACACTGACACATTTTCGTTTTGGAGTTTTAATGGAATGTCGTGGCTTAAGGAAAGTAGTGGGAAATTTATAGATGGTACTGATCCAACCAATGCCGTTTACACCGAAGGAAATGTGGCAATAGGAGCGCTTAACACCTTACATAGGTTGCAAGTGACTAGGGCTTTAACTACTGATGAAGCTAATACTGGTGTTAGAGTAGATGCCACTTATAATGGTACGGGTAATAGTACTTGGACTTATGGACTCGACGCAGTTGTTAAAAATTCAAATACTGGTAATGTAACTTTTGGTATTGGAACTCAAGGTAGAGTTTCAAATGAGAATGCAGCAGGTACTATGGATTTTGCGGCAGGGTCTTGGCCACAGTTAATTAATTCAGGTACGATAGGTTTTGCGGCTGGAGTAACTTCTTCTATTACTAATTCAGGAACTATAACTACTGGTGTAGCTAATTCAGCAGACCTAACAAATAATGCGAATAGCACTGTAACTGATGCGTTTGCAGGATTTTTAAATATTTCAAATGAAGGTACTATTACTAATGGTTATGGATTGTTTATTGATTATTTTTCTATTGCTGGAACAGTAACAAATTCATACGGACTTTATATAAGTGATGCATTTAATAAAGGCACAGCCGATAATTTTGCCATTTATTCTGCTTCAAATGCCGATTCTTATGTGGAAGGAAATGTTGGTGTAGGTATAGCTATTCCTCAACAAAAAATACATATAAGCGGGGCGATGCGTTTAGAACCTCAAGCCACTGCACCGGCTAATGGTGCTTTAGGAGATTTGTATGTAAACAGTACCGATAATAAATTGTATTTTCATGATGGTACAAACTGGAGAGAAGTTCAATTAATTTAAGAGCCAATTAATTTTCACTTATATAGGATAAATTTTTCTTAAGTAACTATTGAGGTAAAACTTGATAGGTGTTGATATTGTAGATGCTAATAATATTGGTGTTTGAGATCTAGATTGTATCTTCACCACTTATTATTATGACATGGCATTTAATATAGAAATAGTTGGATTGGCAGCCGGGGTTTTAACCACAATTGCTTACTTGCCTCAAGTACATAAAACTTGGAAAACAAAATCGGTAAAAGAATTGTCACTTTCGATGTATCTAGTTATGTTTACAGGTGTATCGCTCTGGTTGACCTATGGAATATTGATAGAAAGTATCTCAATAATTTTGGCGAATACGGTAACAATAATGTTGACTTTGATAATTATTTTTTTTAAATTAAAGTATAAATAATTATTTTTTATTGGATAAGTAAAAAAAGTTTATACATTTGTCACAACAAAAGAATCAAATGAACATAATTTTAAATAATACTTGGTGGTGGAACTCTCGAAACTCAAACTTCGTGAAATAAACCTATAGTATATTTAAATTGAAATATAAAGGCTTGTCAATCACGACAAGCCTTTTTCTTTGTGCTGAATTTATTTCAGCATATGAGAAATAGTTAGAATGATACTGAAACGAATTCAGCATAATAAAATGAAATACAGACTTAAAACACATCACAAAAAAATTCTGGCAGACACCATTACTCCGGTTAGTGTATATCTAAAAATAAGAGATAAATTTCCGAATAGCATACTGTTAGAAAGTAGTGATTACCGCGCAAATGATAATAGTTTTTCATATATCTGTTGTAACCCAATAGCTTCGGTAAAAGTAAGTAATGAATTAATTACAAGAACCTTTCCGGATGGAAGCTCCAGACAAGATGAAATTTCTAAAAGCACTAATATTTCTGCTGAAATTCATAATTTCACACAATGCTTTGAAGTTGAAAAAGATAAGAAATTCAAATTTATTAATAACGGAATTTTTGGCTACACTTCCTATGATGCAGTTCGATATTTTGAGGATATTAATATTGAAAAAAAGGAAGATAGCCTGAATATACCAGATATTTATTATGCAGTATATCAGAACATTATAGCTATTAATCATTTTAAAAACGAGGCCTATATTTTTGCACATTGTTTTGATGCAAATAATAACACAGATGAAATTCATCATCTGATAAAGTCAACCAATTTTCCAACATATAATTTCTCTTCTTATGGAGAAATAACATCAAATCTTACGGATAATGAATACAAAGAACATGTTGAGCTCGCAAAAAAGCATTGTGCAAGAGGAGATGTTTTTCAACTGGTCTTATCAAAGCGATTCACACAAGGATTTAAAGGGGATGAATTCAATGTATATCGAGCCTTGAGAAGTATCAATCCTTCTCCTTATTTATTTTATTTTGATTATGGCAATTTTAAAATATTCGGTAGTTCACCCGAAGCACAATTAATTGTGAATAAGGGTCAAGCCGAAATTCATCCTATAGCCGGTACAATTAAAAGAACTGGGAATGATGAAAAAGACACAGAATTGGCCAAAGAATTATCATTAGATGAAAAAGAAAATGCTGAGCATGTTATGTTGGTAGATTTAGCTCGTAATGATTTGAGTAGGCATGGTAGTCAAGTAAAAGTTGAAACGTATAGAGAAATTCAATTTTTTTCGCACGTGATCCATTTGGTGAGTAAGGTTACAGGGCAAAAACATAAAGAAACATCTACAATGCAGGTAGTGGCAGATACGTTTCCGGCAGGTACTTTAAGTGGAGCTCCTAAGCATATGGCGATGCAACTCATTGAAAAATTTGAAAAAATAAATCGAGATTTTTACGGTGGTGCTATTGGGTTTATGGATTTTGAAGGTAATTTTAATCATGCCATTATGATACGAACCTTTTTAAGTAAAGATCATGAATTGCATTGGCAGGCAGGTGCCGGGTTGGTGTCAAAATCTGTGCCTGAAAATGAATTACAAGAAGTATATCATAAATTAGGTGCATTAACAAAAGCATTGAATATAGCCGAAAGAATATGAAAAAAATATTAGTAATAGATAATTACGACAGTTTTACCTATAACTTGGTACATTATTTAGAAGATCTAGGTTGCGAAGTAACAGTAAAACGAAACGACCAGTTAACATTAAAAGAGGTTGAACCTTTTGAAAAAATAGTGCTGTCTCCGGGTCCGGGAATTCCAAATGAAGCTGGAATGCTCAAAGAAATTATAAAGGAATTCGCACCTAGTAAAAGCATATTAGGTGTTTGTTTAGGACAACAGGCAATAGCTGAAGTTTTTGGAGGAAGGATCATCAATTTAGACAGTGTATATCATGGAGTTGCTACCAATATAGATATAACAGTTGATGATGAAGCATTGTTTAACGGATTTGAAAAAAGTATTGAAGTAGGTCGTTATCATTCTTGGGTAGTTGATACAGATTTACCCGAAGAATTAGAGGCCACTTCTGTAGATGAAAACGGACAAATAATGTCTTTACGGCATAAAAAGTATGCGGTAAAGGCAGTTCAATTTCATCCTGAATCGGTGTTGACACCAAACGGAAAACAATTATTAGAAAACTGGATTAAAAGTTAAATATTGTCATTCCTGCGTAGGCAGGAATCCATTATACTATGAAATTCGGTTTAAAATATCCTGAAACGAGTTCGGGATGACAAAAAAGCAATATGAAACATCTATTAAACAGATTAATCAATCAAGAGACCATTTCAAAAGAGGAGGCAAAACAAGCATTGGTAAATATTTCAGAAGGAAATTATAACCAAAGCCAAATAGCGTCTTTTTTGACAGTATATATGATGCGTAGTATAACCATTGAAGAGTTAGAGGGTTTTCGTGACGCATTGCTAGATCTATGTTTAGCAGTCGATTTTTCTGACTATAATACTATTGATCTTTGCGGAACAGGAGGTGATGGTAAAAACACATTTAATATTTCTACTTTGTCATCATTTGTAGCTGCTGGTGCCGGCGTAAAAGTAACAAAGCATGGTAATTATGGGGTGTCATCTATTTCAGGATCAAGTAACGTGATGGAATTTCTTGGAATAAAATTCAGTAATGAAAGAGGGTTTTTAGAAAGATGTTTAGAGCAAGCGGGTATCTGTGTATTACATGCGCCGTTATTTCACCCGGCTATGAAAAATGTAGCACCTATTCGTAGAGAATTAGGGGTAAAAACATTTTTTAATATGTTAGGACCTATGGTAAATCCGTCTTTCCCCAAAAACCAGTTGGTAGGTGTTTTTAATTTAGAATTGGCAAGGTTATATGGTTACTTATATCAAAAAACAGATAAAAACTTTGCTATTTTATATGCACTAGATGGTTACGATGAAATTTCTTTAACGGGAAATACAAAGGTTATTTCAAATCAAACAGAAATGATGCTTTCTCCAAATAGTTTTGGCGTGCAACAAATCAAACAGCAAGATATATTTGGAGGAGATACGGTAAAAGCTTCCGCTGAAATTTTTATGAATGTAATTAGTGGGAATGGTACCACAGCGCAGAACAATGTAGTCTGTGCAAATGCAGGAATGGCAATTGCTACAGTAAAAAATGTACAACCTAAAGAAGGATTTCAATTAGCGAAAGAATCTTTGTTAAGTGGTAAAGGATTGGAGACTTTGAAGAAATTACAAAAAATTAGTCTACAGTGAGCAGTTGCAGTTTGCAGATAGGAAAAATAATAAAATTGTCTGTTCGAGCATTATAGAAAGACAAAAATGTATTTTGATTGGAAGATAGCAAGTGCAACTTGTCGAGAACTAATTATTAAAAGCAATATCAAAAAATGAACATACTAGATAAAATAATAGCAGATAAACGTAAGGAAGTTGCTTTAAAAAAAGGACTAATTCAGGTTTCACAATTAGAAAGATCTATTTTGTTTGGACGAGACACTTTTTCACTAGTAAATAGGTTAGAAAAAAGTAATAGCGGAATTATAGCAGAACATAAACGTCGATCACCATCAAAGTCAACAATCAATCATAGTTTAAATGTATTTGATGTTGCCAAAGGGTATGAGAACGCCGGAGTTTGTGGAATGTCGGTTTTAACCGATGGTAAATATTTTGGTGGATCTTTAGATGATCTGGTTTTAGCTAGAAGTAGTTGTAAGTTACCCTTATTACGTAAAGAATTCATTATTGATGAGTACCAAATAATAGAAGCAAAAAGCTATGGAGCTGATGTGATTTTATTAATAGCTTCAATATTAACTAGAGATGAGATTAAACAATTTTCTGAATTGGCTAAAAGGATTGATTTAGAAGTTTTATTAGAAGTTCATAATAAAGAAGAGTTGCAAAAATCTATCATGCCAAGTATAGATATGCTAGGTGTAAATAATAGAAATTTAAAAACCTTTGAGGTTAGTTTAGAAGCAAGCAAAGAATTGGCTGGCCACATACCAGAAACTTTTATAAAAGTTTCTGAAAGTGGAATTAGTAAAATAAATGCTATAAAAGAATTACAACCTTTTGGTTATAAAGGGTTTTTAATTGGGGAAAATTTTATGAAAACAAATAATCCGGGTGAAAGTGCTAGACAATTTATAAAAGAATTATGAAGCTTAAAATTTGCGGAATGAAATATCAGGATAATATAAAAGCTGTTGCAGCATTGGAACCTGATTATCTGGGTTTTATATTTTATAAAAAGTCAGCAAGATTTTTTAATGGAATTATTCCTGAGCTCACAAAAAATATAAAAAAAACGGGGGTGTTTGTCAATGCCTCAGTAGAATATATCATCGAAAGTATAAATAAATATGATTTACAAGCCGTACAATTACATGGTGCCGAAACTCCAGAGTATTGCGATATTTTGCGTCAAGAACTAGTATGTCTCCTTGAGCGCAGTCGAAAGGTTGATTCAGGATATCACCCTATCGAGATCATCAAAGTATTTTCTGTCAAAGACGAATTTGATTTTTCAATCCTAGAACCGTTTGAAAATGTTTGTGATTACTATTTATTTGATACCAAAGGAAAATTACCAGGAGGTAATGGTTATACCTTTAATTGGGAAGTCTTAAAAGAGTATCCGTCAACTAAACCTTATTTTTTAAGTGGGGGCATAGGTTTAAAAGAAGTTGATAACGTCTTGTCATTCCTGCGCAGGCAGGAATCTAGTTATTGCTACGCCATAGATGTAAATAGTAAGTTTGAAATTGAACCTGGATTAAAAAATATAGAAAAATTAAAGAAGTTTATTGAAAGTTTGTCATTCCTGCGAAGACAGGAATCGAATTAAATTTAAAAGAAACGTCGTTGTGAGAAGTGAAAAGATAATATAATCTTTTCCAGAGAAGCAGATTTACAATGATCAAAAAATTAACAATATGAATTACAATGCAGACAATAAAGGGAATTACGGTGAATTTGGAGGAGCATATATCCCCGAAATGCTATATCCAAACGTGGAAGAATTACGACTGAATTATTTAAAAATAATGGCTGAACCTTCTTTTAAAGATGAATTTGATAAGTTGTTAAAAGATTATGTAGGTAGACCATCTCCTTTATATTTTGCCAAACGATTGTCAAAAAAGTATCAGACCAAAATCTATCTTAAAAGGGAAGATTTAAATCATACCGGAGCTCATAAAATTAACAATACCATAGGGCAAATTTTGATGGCACAACGTCTTGGTAAAAACAGGATTATTGCTGAAACAGGTGCAGGTCAACATGGAGTTGCAACCGCAACGGTTTGTGCATTAATGGGAATTGAATGTGTTGTCTATATGGGAGAAATTGATATTGCGCGTCAGGCACCAAATGTTGCAAGAATGAAGATGTTAGGCGCAACCGTAATTCCGGCCTTGTCGGGTAGCAAAACCTTAAAAGATGCTACTAATGAGGCGATTAGGGATTGGATCAATAACCCCATAGATACACATTATATTATTGGCTCTGTGGTTGGGCCGCACCCCTATCCTGATATGGTAGCGCGTTTTCAAGCAGTTATTTCAGAAGAGATAAAATGGCAATTAAATGAAAAGGAAGGTAAAGAAGATCCTGATTATGTGATAGCTTGTGTTGGTGGTGGGAGTAATGCTGCTGGTGCTTTTTATCATTATTTAGATAATGAAAAGGTAAAATTAATTGCTGTTGAAGCCGCAGGAAAAGGTGTCCATTCAGGTGAAAGTGCTGCTACTTCAGTATTAGGAGAAGAAGGCATTATCCATGGCAGTAAAACTTTGTTGATGCAAACAGAAGATGGACAGATCACTGAGCCTTATTCGATTTCTGCTGGATTAGATTATCCGGGAGTTGGTCCGTTACATGCACATTTATATAAAACGGGTAGGGCAGAGTTTTTATCCATTACAGATAATGATGCAATGAAAGCGGGATTAGAATTATGCCAGTTAGAAGGAATTATTCCTGCTATAGAAAGTGCACATGCATTGGCCATTTTTGACCAGAAAAAATTTAAAAAGGATGATACTATAGTGTTGAATTTATCAGGTAGAGGTGACAAAGATTTAAACACATATATAAATTATTTTAATTTATAATGTCATGCTGAACTTGTTTCAGTATCGCATTCTCTAAGAAAATGAGACTAAGTTATATTTACATAATGACTAACAAATATAGGACTACTTTTTACATTGGAGTTACTTCTAATCTAGACAAAAGAATTTATGAACATGCACTTGGAGAAGGTTCGAAATTTACTAGAAAATATCAGCTAGTAGATTTGGTTTATTTTGAAGAATTTACAGACATAAATCAGGCTATTGGCAGAGAGAAACAATTGAAAAATTGGCATCATGATTGGAAAATAAATTTGATTAAAGAGAAGAATCCTAAATTAAGAGCATTAAAATTTTGATGTGACCCTGAAATAAATTCAGGGTGACGAATACTACATAAGATGAACAGAATTGATCAAAAATTACAAGAAAATAAAAAATTACTGTCGATCTACTTTACAGCAGGTTATCCAGAATTAGAAGATACTGTAACTATTATTCAAAATTTAGAAAATAGTGGGGTAGATATGATTGAAATTGGCTTGCCTTTTAGTGATCCCTTGGCTGACGGCCCAACAATTCAAAGTAGTTCTGAACTAGCCCTAAAAAATGGAATGACTACTGTTAAACTTTTTAAACAAATAAAAGACATTCGACAAACGGTTAAAATTCCGTTGATTATAATGGGTTACTTAAATCCGATCTTACAATATGGTGTTGAAGCCTTTTGCAAACAATGTGCGGAAATAGGAATTGACGGATTTATAATTCCCGATTTACCAGTGGATGTTTATAACGATAACTATAAAGATATTTTTGAAAAATATAATCTAATTAATGTGTTCTTAATAACACCTCAAACTTCTGAAGATCGTATAAAATTCATCGACTCTATTTCTAAAGGGTTTATCTATATGGTAAGCAGTGCAAGTGTTACGGGGAGTCAATCAGGATTTGGTGAAGCACACACCAATTATTTTAGACGGATTGGCAATATGAATCTAAAAAATCCTCAAATCGTAGGTTTTGGCATTTCAAATAATCAAACTTTTATGCAGGCAACTAAATTTGCTAAAGGTGCCATTATTGGATCTGCATTTATAAAACATTTGGCCGATGAAGGGATTGAGAAAATTGATGAGTTTATACATACAATTATTTAGTAACTTTATTGCATTAGTAATTTATTATGAAAAAAGCTCTCGTAATCATCGCTGTGTTCTATAATCTGTTTGTTTTTTCTCAGGATTTGGATAACAGAATTAATAACCAATTAAAGTCGTCAATTGATGAATTAAAGGACTTTATTTCTATTCCAAATGATGCATTAAATGATGATGATATTCTAAAGAATATAGCATGGTTAAATCAAAAATTTAAAGATAGAGGTTTCCAGACAAAAGTGCTAACTACCGAAGGGCAACCATTATTTTTTGCAGAATTACCTAAAAAAGAGAATGCTAAAACTATTTTGTTTTATATGCATTTTGACGGGCAAGCCGTAGATGTTTCAAAATGGAATCAAAAAGATCCTTATGAAGTAGTTTTGAAAACCAAAAAGAATGATACATGGAAAATAATAGATTGGTCAGAACTGGATAAGAAAATTAAGGATGATTGGCGTCTTTTTGGAAGATCGACCTCAGATGATAAAGGGCCTATCATAATGTTGTTAAAAGCTATTGATCTAATAAAAGAGAGCGATAAAAATGTTCCTCTCAATATAAAGGTTATTCTGGATAGTGAAGAAGAAAAAAGCAGTAAGCCTTTACCTAATGCAGTTAAAAAATACAGAGATCTACTTAAGGCTGATTATTTGATAATTAATGATGGACCATTACATGTTTCAAACAAACCTACATTGGTATTTGGTTGTAGAGGTATTACCACTATTAATTTGACAACTTATGGTCCAATTAAACCACAACATAGCGGGCACTATGGGAATTATGCACCTAACCCGGGATTTATTTTGTCTAAATTATTATCCACTTTAAAAGATGACAATGGCAAAGTTTTGATTGATGGATATTATGACGGAATCACTATTGATAAACAAACACAAGCAATATTAAAAATGGTGCCCGATAATAAAGAGAATATTTTAAAGAATCTAGCAGTAAAAACTCCTGAAACGGTAGGAAATTTTTATCAAGAATCTTTGCAATATCCTTCATTAAATATTAGAGGATTATCATCTGGTTGGACAGGTAAAAAGGCAAGAACAATTGTTCCGGCAACGGCAACCGCAGCGATAGATATCAGGTTAGTACCAGAGAGTAATGGTGAAAAATTAAAAGAGCTCATAAAACAACATATTATAAGCCAAGGATTTTATATTACCGATTCGGTACCAACGATGAAAGAGCGTTTAATGTATGACAAAATACTAACCTTTGAGAGTGGTACGGTCACAAACCCTTTTAGAACAGATATGAATATTCCGTTTGCTAATTGGCTAGAAAAAACAATAGGAGACAAAGAAAATGCGATCGTAAAAATAAGAATAATGGGAGGAACAGTTCCTATTGCTTCGTTTATCAATGAATTAAATATTCCCGCAATTATAGTTCCGATGGTAAATCCTGATAATAATCAACACAGTCCGAATGAAAATCTTAAAATCAAGAATATGAAATACGGAATAGCGACTTTTTACAAGATATTAAGTACTCCATTAAATTAATTTTAGGAATGATATTTGCTATCTTTACCAGATAAATTCTTGCATGAAGCTCAAAAAATTCTCATTACGTACTCGTATTTTTTTAGCTATGATCTTATTAGTGGTCATTGCATCTGTATTAATTGCTATAATCACTATTTTTCAATATAAAGAACAGGCAGAAGATTATCATAAAGGGAGACTAGAAAGAAAGGAAAATGCTATAAAAAGAAGCATTGATACAGAATTACAGCGTGGCACAACTTATTTTGTAGAGGAGCAATATCTGGGTTTGATATTTAAAGATAAAGTATATGATATATCAGATATCAATCAATTAGATATTAATATTTATGATTTACAAGGTAAACTACAAGTTAGTTCATCTTCCAGTTTTACAAAAGATACTACTAATTATGATATTCCTACAATAATTTTAGAACAAATTGCAGAGACTGCAGACCATAGAGTTGTGAAGGAAGATGTAACCCCTGGCGGTAAAAAGTTTCAGTCATCGTATACATACATCAATGACAATAAGTTCAAACCAATTGGGATATTACATTTACCATATTTACAGGATAATACTTTTCAGGAAAAAGAATTGAAAGAATTTCTTTCTCGTTTGGCATTCGTCTATTTATTAATGTTATTAACTGCAGTTATTATTGCTTATTTTATATCAAAGTATATAACTAAATCAATAAAAACAGTAAGTGAAAAGATGTACCAAACCGCATTACATAAACGTAATGAAAGGATTGTTTTAAAGGATGCAAGTCAAGAAATATTTAATTTGGTAAATGCTTATAATAGCATGGTTGATGAGTTAGGTGAAAGCGCAGTTAAACTGGCTAGAAGTGAACGTGAGCAGGCATGGCGAGAAATGGCTAAGCAAGTAGCCCATGAAATTAAGAACCCCTTAACTCCGATGAGATTAACAGTTCAAAGTTTTGAGCAACGTTTTGATGTCAATGATCCAACTATTAAATCTAAAGTTAGTGAATTTAGCAAGTCATTGATCCAGCAAATTGATACGATGAGTTCAATTGCATCTGCCTTTTCTAGCTTTGCCGAAATGCCGAAGCAGAAAAGAGAAGAGTTAAATGTAGTTGAAGTTGCTAAATTAGCATTAGATATTTTTAATGAAGATTTTATTCATTATTTTCATGAAGAAGAAGTTTTAATAGCTCGATTAGATAAAACTCATCTCATTAGAATTTTAACGAATCTGGTTAAAAATGCTATTCAGTCTCTTGAAAATATTGAGAAACCTAAAATAGAAGTTAAAGTTTTAGATGATAATGGCAATGTAATTATAAAAGTAGCTGATAATGGGAAAGGCATTGAAGAAGCCGATAGAAACAAAGTTTTTGAGCCCAAATTTACTACTAAATCAAGTGGAATGGGCTTAGGTTTACCAATGATAAAAAATATAGTGGAAGCATATGATGGAAATATTGATTTCACATCAGAATTAAATAGAGGAACTGTATTCACAGTTGCTATTCCTAAAAAATAGATAAAAAAATAGAAAATGAGTTATAACAATATTTTAGTTTCAGAAAACGAAAGCATCACTACTATTACTATCAATCGTCCAAAAAAGTTAAATGCGCTAAATAGAGAAACTATTCAAGAGTTACATATTGCATTCGCTGATGCTAACGCTGATAGAGAAACAAGAGTAATCATTCTTACAGGAAGTGGTGAAAAAGCTTTTGTTGCAGGAGCAGATATTTCTGAGTTTGCAGATTTTGAAGTTGCTGAAGGCGCAAACCTCTCGAAAAAGGGACAAGAAATCTTATTTGATTTTATTGAAAATCTATCCACTCCCGTAATTGCAGCAGTTAACGGATTCGCATTAGGTGGTGGTTTAGAATTAGCAATGGCTTGTCATTTTAGAATTGCTAGTGATAATGCCAAATTGGGTTTACCGGAAGTTAGTTTAGGTGTTATTCCCGGTTATGGTGGTACACAACGCTTACCTCAATTGGTAGGCAAAGGAAAAGCGATGGAAATGATCATGACAGCTGGAATGATATCAGCTCAAGATGCTCAAGATAACAGATTAGTAAATCATGTTACCACACAAGACGAGTTATTACTGTTAGCTGAAAAAATTGCCAGTAAAATTATGCGAAATTCACCATTAGCATTAGCATCTGCAATCAAAGCTGTCAATGCTAACTTTAAAGATGGTGTTGATGGTTATCAAATAGAGATTGAACAATTTGGTAATTGTTTTGGTACAGATGATTTTGAAGAGGGAACTACGGCATTTTTGGAAAAAAGGAAAGCAAATTTTTAAGAATTATAAGTATTTTTTATCGATTATGTTTTTTAAAAAATTTCCAGATTTCTTCAGCAGCGTCAATATCGTAGTTTATATTTCCAATTAGAGGTATCGGATTTAAAATAGCTTCATATCCTGGTAGAATATGACCGCCTTCATTAATTCGATAGAGTACTATTTCTGATGAACTAGTACAACTTCCATAATCAAATAAAGTAACTGTACTGCTATCTGAATCATCAATATCAGGTAATTCTGTTATAGTTGGGTTTAAATCTGAACAGTTATTATTCTCTTGCCAAAATAGAATGGTTGCGTCAGTACCTATTACAGATCCACCATCTGTTAAAGGACCTAAATTACCACCCTCATACGGAACAAATGAATCATCAGTTCCATTCATCAATAACATGGAAATGGGTTCTTGAGGATTACAAGAGTTAAAAACCTCATTTGGCATACTCGAAATGATACTACCAAATGCAGCAAATTTTTGTGGTATTTCACAAGCCAAACGTTGTGTCATCATTCCGCCATTAGAAGCGCCACAAACATAAACTCTATTTGTATCAATTTTATATTTTTGTGTGAGATGCTCAATAAGATCGCTTAAAAAAGAAACATCATCTACACCTGCCAAATCCGAATCGGTTACACCTCTGCCATCTGCCCAATCAGAAAAAACTCCATTAGGAAATAGTGAAATGTAATTTTCAGCATCACCAACCTCATCAAAATGATTTTTATCAAGCATCTCTTGTCCGTCACCTTCTCCACCACCATGTAAAGCGATTACTAGTGGTAATTTATCTATTCCATTATAAGTAGGTGGAAAATGAATAACATAAGATCTTTCAATTCCATTGTGCGTCATAGTATCTTTAAATTCAAATTGGGCTGGAATTATGGGCTGTGAGTCATACGTTTTACTACAACTCATAAAAAGGAATAAAACAATAATACTTAATTTTAAAGACATTATAAACTTGATTTTGATTATCCTTTTTTGGACAATTTAATTAAAAAAAGGTTTAATAATCAACGTTAAATTTCAAGCTTTATTTTCGATAATGGTTAATTACATGATAGCCTTCATCACTTTTTCAACTAAAGTATCACATTTATTTAAGCCAAACTCAAAGAGTTCTTTTTTAGAAGTTGATTTATACAAGTTCTCTTTAATTTTAGCTTTTGCTCGATGTAATCGAACTTTTACATTTGAATTAGATAGTTTTAAGCAATCTGAAACTTCAGCAATACTCATGCCTTCAATCTCGCGTAAAATATAAACGTTCCTATATTTTATATCTAATTTATCTATCGCAATTTCTAACATTTGTTTTGCTTCTTGATTTATAATTTTTTTTTCAGGATTGGTTTGACTTGAATCAGGGATTTCTAATATTTTAGAGTCAATTGAATTTTCAATTGATTTGTGTAGCGTATAAAACCTTCCTTTTGACTTTAATCTAGCTAATGCTTCATTAATGCCTATTCTGATCAGCCAAGTTGAGAATTTTGAAGTATGCTTAAATTGATATAATTTTTCATAGGCCTTCAGGTAGGTATTCTGCATTATATCTTCTATTTCATCAGTTTCTTTGAGATAACTTCTAATAACCCTATATAAAGTTTGATTATTTCTCCTCATGAGTATTTCATACAATTCCTTTTCACCAGACAAAACTCTATGTACAACATCAGAATCTGATATTTTATAATCTCTATAATCACCAATTTTAAAAGCTTTCATCTAATTTGTTTTGTACTTAGATTGAATTTTATAAAAAAGGTTACAAATCTTGTAACCTTTTTATGATTTCAATTATTCAAAGTTAGAATTAATAAATTAGTTTACAATTATTGCTCCTTTCATTACAACATGAAGGCTACAATAATAGTCTTCATTTTTTGTAATTACTTTGTACCAAGACTTACCTTGAAGTAAAGTAGCTGATGACCATGTTTTGTTTTTAATTTCAGTAATATCATGAGGAAAAATATCTCTATTTATCCATATAACGGTATCTCCTTTTTGTATTGTAAGCTCTGAGGGAACAAATTTCATATTTTTAATTTCTATAATATGTTTAGTCTTAAAATTCTGAGATAATACAGATTGGTTAATCCCTAAATAGAATACAATTAATAAGAATAAACTACTTCCTAAGAGCTTTGAAAAATTTATCATTTAAGCTTCATTTGAACCATTTCTGCATGTCCTAAATGAGCTTCTAAAGCGGGTAATACCGTTTGTAATAATCCTTTCAGTTCTTTGTTGTCAGATTCTGGGATTAATAGATCCTTTACAGCAGCTATTACAGCTTTATGATATGCTACTTCATTATCAATATATAATTTATCAAAATTTTTACGAGTTGCTTTTCGTAGTGATTTCTTCGTTTTTTCAGCGCCTTCTAATAATGACTGACTTACAGCGTTATCTTTAGGAGTTACACTCAACTTAGTTACCAATGCAACAGCTTGATCAATTACTGCGTTGTGATCGGTAATCATCCGCTTAGCGAAATCAATAATTTCTTTGTTCTTTGATTTTTTTACGGCAATTTCAGCGTAACTGATATCAATTTGATTTGCTACGACAGCAACTGAGGCCACTTCTGGATCAGACAATGTTGTATTTTTTTGTGAAAAAAGAGATGATGTAGGGAAAAATGTCAATACTATTATGACCGTAATTAATTTAATAGTTTTCATGTTTATAGTTTTTGATTATTAATTATGGTTTAGATAAAGAAATCAAAATAAGGTTACAAAAACTATAAACTTAATCCTAAAATTTAGGATTTACCATCCCATTCATTGTAAAATTGAGTTAAATAATTCTCCATAAAAATATGTCTTTCTACTGCGATTTTCTTACCGGTTTTGGTATTCATCTTATCTTTAAGGAGTAACAATTTTTCGTAAAAGTGATTGATTGACGGAGCCTTACTGTTTTTGTATTCCTCTTTGCTCATTTTTACATTAGGGAGAATATCAGGATTGAATATTTCTCTGTTTTTAAATCCACCATAATTAAAACAACGAGCAATACCTATGGCGCCAATAGCATCTAATCTGTCGGCATCTTGAACAACATCTAACTCTTTAGATGAAAATGTTTGTTTAGTGCGACCTCCTTTAAAAGAAATATTCTTTATAATTTGAATTATATGTTCAATAACGGCACTGTCTACATTTATAGACATTAGAAATTCAGTAGCTTTTTTGGGGCCAATTGATTCATCACCATCATGAAATTTCGAATCGGCGATATCATGTAATAACGAACCCAGCGCAACAACTAGGTTATCTACATGCTCTCCTTTTGCAATTAATCTTGCATTGTTAAATACGCGATGCGTATGAAACCAATCATGACCGCCTTCAGCTCCTTTGAGGGTATCTTTTACAAAAACAGTTGTTTTCCCAATTATTTGTTGCTCATTCATCATGTAAAAATAAAAAACCTCTAAATAATCAGAGGTTTTTTGTTGTTTTATTTAAGTCCCTATATTTATGGACTATTTAAGATTGGCTTAACAATACTCCTGAAAAGCATCAGCTAAATTGTCTGCGATCATTTCAGCAGATCTTCCTTCAATATGATGACGCTCTAACATATGTACAAGTTCACCATCTTTAAATAATGCCACAGCCGGAGATGACGGAGGAAAAGGAATCATATGTTCTCGAGCTTTTGAAACAGCCTCTACATCAACACCTGCAAAAACAGTAGTTAATTTTGTAGGGCTTTTGTCACCTTGTATGGACATAATAGTTCCTGGTCTTGCAGTACCGGCAGCACATCCGCAAACTGAATTTACCATAATTAATGTAGTGCCTTTTTCTTGCAACACATTATCAACAGCATTAGCCGTATGTAATTCTTCAAAACCAGCATCAACTAATTGTTGGCGCATTGGTTTAACTATTTCTTCTGGATACATAATTTATATTTTTTTAATTTTAAATAGAATAATTTTTCTCCAATTCAATTGGAGATTTCTTTAATCTGGAATTCCAGTCTTTTGTTTTAGCTTTAGAAAAACTCCGACAGAAACCAAAAAGTAAAAACTCATTTTTTTACTTCGCCACAAAGATACATATAATTATATTTGAATTTTATTAGAAATATTTTCGATTTATGGCAAATTTTACAAAATGGCTAGGTGCAAGTTTAGGATGGTCTTTAGGTGGCCCAATAGGCGGAATTTTAGGCTTTGTGCTTGGAAGTTTTATTGATGGTTTTTCTGAAGTAGACCTTAATAAGGCCAAACAGATTAATCAGCGAACAAGAAGTACAGATTCCGGTGATTTTGAAATTAGCTTATTGATTTTAGCAGCGGTTGTTATAAAAGCTGATGGTAAAGTTAATAAAACGGAATTAGATTTTGTTCGTAAAAGTTTTATTGGAATGTACGGTAAAGAAAGAGCCGACAAAGCCTTTAAACTATTTGGTGGAATCATTAAGAAAAATGACATTTCTACTAGACAGGTATGCCTGCAGATTCGGGAGCATATGAACCATGCTTCACGCTTACAATTACTTCATTTTCTATTTGGAATTGCCAAGGTGGACGGATTAGTAAGTCAAGCAGAAATAGATACAATTAAAAGAATTTCTGTGTATCTATATATTAGTAATCGTGATTTTGAATCGATCAAAGCAATGTTTCATACAGCATCAAGTACGGCTTATACTTCTAATAATGCATACAAAATATTAGAGATTGATAAGAAAGCATCAGATGACGAAGTTAAAAAGGCCTATAGAAGGTTGGTTAAAAAACATCATCCTGATAAACTCCGTCATTTAGGAGAAGAACATCAAAAAGGGGCAGTAGAAAAATTCCGTCAAATACAAAAAGCCTACGAACAGGTTCAAAACGAGAGAGGAATATAGCTGTTGAGTCTCATTCGAGTTATAAATACATATCTAAATTTTCAGGACCCGCCAATATCGTTTTA
>Ga0209633_10001631_pt1 | contig 22698 bp, 17 predicted proteins | sample Cruoilmetagenom1_FD_187290 | JGI IMG/M metagenome (GOLD analysis project Ga0209633, IMG submission 187290) | Oil polluted marine microbial communities from Coal Oil Point, Santa Barbara, California, USA - Sample 1 (SPAdes) (version 2) | ecosystem: Environmental > Aquatic > Marine > Oil seeps ...
ATTGGATGGTATTGATGGAAAAGTAGCTGTCAAAGTTGATGGCAAGGTAGATGCCGCTAAAGTTGGCGAGTACAAGCTAGTATATTCAGCCGTTGATGCCGCAGGTAATAAGGCCAGCAAGACCCGCGTAGTTTTAGTGCAGGCTAAGCCAGACAAAGCAGCACCTGAATTGACCTTAAGTGGTGCGCCTAATGTAAAGCTTTTTGTGGGAGATAAATTCACTGATGAAGGTGCTAAGGCGCTGGATGGTAAGGACGGAAGAGTCGCGGTCAAAGTTGATGGGAAAGTAGACGCCTCCAAAGTTGGCGAGTACAAGCTGATATATTCAGCCGTTGATGCCGCAGGTAATAAGGCCAGCAAGACCCGTGTTGTTTTAGTACAGGCGGTGCCAGATAAAACGGCACCGGGTCTTAAGCTAAATGGCGATTCAGTTATAAAAATTATGGCCGGGACTGCCTTTACTGATGCAGGAGCGAAAGCGCTCGATAAAATTGACGGAGATGTAAAAGTTACAGTTTCAGGCAATGTTGATACTAAAACTCAGGGTGAATATATTCTGACCTATACGGCAGTAGATGCTGCGGGTAATAAGGCAACTGAAACACGTAATGTAATCGTTGAAGCGGCAGCAAGTGCTCCAACGGTTTTGCTACCCGCACCTGCCAAGTTATATTTTGAAAATAATAGTGCCGAGTTTCCTGCTGATACGACGTTATCACTTGCCGGAGTAATTTCCTATCTGCGTAATAATAGTAACTCAACAGCGATTATTTCAGGTTTTCATAGTTCCACTGGAAATATAGCTAGAAATAAGGAGCTATCCCTAGGGCGTTCTCAGGAAGTTGTTAAATTATTATTGGAAGCGGGCATTCCTGCTGATCGTATGCGATTGGAAGTTCCTCAAGAATCTGAAGGTACTGGCTCGCAAGAGGAAGCTCGTAGAGTTGAGGTAAAAGTTGTGAATTAGTTAGCTTCAAAATTAATTTTTACTAAATGAACCCCTCAATGCTGTATGTATTTAGGGGTTTTTATTTTTACAAACATCAATGTGTACAAATGGCACCCCCCCTAGTTTTTTGTATCAGCCCTACATAAGAAGGAGATAAAACTGATCTCATTGGGAATCTTAAGGTTAGCCAAGCTCAATGCTGATGCTAAATCTAAGGGTGAATGTAACTCATGGGCGTCTTAAAGAAAAAGCCCCACAACCACATTTCGTCCCTCTGCCATAAGTATATTAAACGTCCTGCAAGCTGCAGGGGTGTCCATAATTTCAAAGCCAATTTGTTCTTTGGCTAATCGCTTTAATATATCCGCTTCAGGAAATATTTGTTTATTGCCAGTGCCGAGTAAAATGATTTCTGCTTTTAGCTCATAAAAAGGGTTTAGATGTGTCGCTTCAAGTTGTGAATATATCTCGGGTTGCCAGTCTGTTATGAGTTCCATGGGAGATAAGACCAATGACTGTTGAAATGGTTTGTCATTAATGGCGATGCTTCTTGCATCATAAGCCGTGATTTTGTAGCGTGCGTGATTATTGTCTTCGGCGAATTTCATGGATTTATATTAACCTACTTTTACAGCTTGTTCAGTTTTAAATTCTGGATAAAAACCACTTTAGCTGATTGACAGTTAGGGGGTGCAACGGTAATGTTCCCTGTTCATAAAATTTATTGAAAAAAAGGTAGCAAATGAAACCTGTTAAGGTCGGATTATTGGGGTTGGGAACGGTTGGTGGTGGTACTGCAACTGTTCTGAAAAGAAATGCTGAAGAAATAGCACGACGTGCAGGTCGTGGTATTGATATTGACTTTATTGCTACCCTAGAGCCAGAGCGCGCAGCTGAATTAGGCGTACAAGGTATACGTCTTACGCAGGATGCCTTTGAAGTCGTGAATGACCCTGAAATTGATATCGTGGTTGAGCTTATTGGTGGATATTCACCTGCCAAGGAATTAGTACTACAAGCGATAGAAAACGGTAAGCATGTGGTTACTGCAAATAAAGCCTTAATTGCCATTCATGGTGATGAGATATTTGCTAAAGCTCAGGAAAAGGGCGTGGTGGTTGCCTTTGAACCAGCCGTTGCGGGTGGAATACCGATTATCAAAGCTTTGCGTGAAGGTCTGGCTGCAAATAATGTTGAATGGCTGGCAGGAATCATTAATGGAACCAGTAATTTTATTCTGACTGAGATGCGTGATAAAGGCAGGGATTTTGCCGATGTACTCGAAGAAGCACAACAGCTGGGTTATGCCGAAGCCGATCCTACTTTTGATGTTGAAGGAATAGACGCCGCGCATAAGCTTTCTATTTTGTCTTCGATTGCTTTTGGTATACCGCTGCAGTTTGATAAGACTTACACAGAAGGCATTTCTAAAGTTACTCAGGAAGATGTGGCCTATGCGGAAGAGTTGGGTTATCGCATTAAACATCTAGGTGTTGCGAGACGTACTGATGCGGGAATTGAACAGCGCGTTCATCCAACTCTGATTCCTAAAACGCGTTTAATTGCCAATGTAAATGGTGTGATGAATGCCGTGCTAGTAAAAGGCGATGCTGTCGGTGCAACGCTTTATTATGGCGCTGGTGCAGGAGATGAGGCTACTGCTTCTGCAGTAATTGCGGACATTATTGATGTGACGCGTACGCTCACGACAGACCCTGAAAATCGAGTACCTCATTTGGCATTTCAGCCTGATGAACTCTCAGATATACCTGTTTTGGGAATGGATGCAGTTGAAACTGCTTTTTACCTTAGACTTTCAGCTAAAAATGAAGCGGGTGTACTGGCGGAAATTACCCGCATTCTGGGTGATAAAAATATCAGTATTGAAGCCTTTATCCAAAAAGAACCCAAACATGAAGGCGATAATGCCGATATTATTTTGCTTACCCATCGTGTCAATGAGGGTGATATGAATAGTGCGCTAGAACAGATTTCAGCATTGGACGTTATCTCTGGTGATGTTATGCGAATCCGCGTGGAATCGTTAAGTTAATAACAAAAACGTGTAATAAGGTTAAAAAAAATGAAATTTATTGAAACACGTGGCAATGATGGACAACACCCTGACAAGGTTACTTTCTCAGAAGCCATACTTGGGCCAATGTCATCTTTTGGTGGAATTTATTCTCCAGAGTCTTTGCCCGACCTAGGTATCGATTTTCTGAAGAGCCATGTTAGTTCTGATTACAAAGCTTTGGCACGAGATATACTCGCTGCTTTTGAAATTGATATTGAGCAGTCAGTTATTGATCAGGCCTTGAGTTTGTATGACCGATTTGATGATAGCACCAATCCTGCGCCTTTGGTAAAAGTTAAGGACGATCTTTATGTCAGCGAGCTTTACCACGGTGCGACTCGTGCATTTAAAGATATGGCATTACAACCATTTGGGCTAGTTTTATCATCTTTGGCGCAAAAGCGTAATGAAGAATATCTAATAATGGCGGCAACCAGTGGTGATACCGGACCTGCTGCCCTTGAAACATTTAAGAATCGTGACAATGTTCGCGTGGTTTGTCTATATCCTGATGGTGGCACTTCCGATGTGCAGCGTCTGCAAATGGTTACGGAAGATGCTGAGAACTTAAAGGTTATCGGGATTCATGGGAACTTTGATGATGCCCAAAGTGCCTTGAAACTTTTATTAGGCTCAGATTCATTTAATGCTAAATTAAAAGAGAAAAATATTTCTTTGTCAGCTGCAAATTCGGTCAATTTTGGGCGTATTATTTTCCAGTTGATCTACCATATTCATAGTTATCTGGAACTAGTTCGCCAGGATGCTATTGCCTTAGGTGATAAAGTCTATCTGGATGTTCCAAGTGGAAATTTTGGTAATGCGCTAGGTGGGTACTATGCTATGAAGATGGGGCTACCGGTTGAGAAAATCTTAATCGCCTCGAATCAGAATAATGTACTTACCAGCCTTATCAATAAGGGACTTTATGACATTAGTGATTCGTCTGTCATTGCGACAAGTTCACCAGCAATGGATATTTTAAAATCATCTAATGTAGAAAGAATATTATTTGATATGTTTGGCGCATCTCGGACTAAAGCGTTAATGCAGCAGCTTGATAGCGACAAATGCTATCAGCTTGATGCAAGTGAATTAGAACAGTTACAGCAGGTATTTTCTGCAGAATATTGTACCGATCAACAAGGCCAGGATTATATCAAGCAAGCTTTCGATGAAGGCTATTTAATGGATCCGCATACGGCGACCTGCTTTAAGGCTTATGATAGCTGTCGGGACAAGTCTCTTAAAACGATCGCTTATTCAACTGCAGAGTGGACCAAGTTCTCACCAACTATCGCACATGCCCTTACAGCCGAGGCGGGTAGTCATGATATTGATGCGCTGAAGGCGATAGCAAAAAAAGCGGGTATTGAAATTCCAGAATCAATTAATGCTTTGTTTGATAAAGAAATCACTCAAAAGTCTGTGATTGATAAAGAAGATATTGAAAAAGAAATCATGGCATTTCTGGCTTAATCAAAAGTGGCTTAATCAGAATATTTTTATGGCATCAGTAATAGCAGCAATACAAATGGCATCCGGCCCTCAGGTAAAAGGGAACCTGATGGAGGCTACCCGACTTATAAGGGAGGCAGCTACAAAAGGGGCGCAAATGGTTGTGTTGCCAGAGTGTTTTGCCTTAATGGCAATGGATGATAAAGAAAATATCGAATTGGCAGAAGAGCAGGGCAAGGGGCTTATTCAAGACACTTTGAGTCAATGTGCTATTGATAATAAGGTCTGGATTGTAGGTGGTTCAATTCCACTTAAATCAAACAACCCTGAGCGTGTCAGTGTCGCGTCTGTAATGTTTAACGATAAAGGTAAAATAGTTGCAAGATATAATAAAATTCACCTATTTGATGTTGAGCTGGATTGTGATGATAATGACTCTAAAGAAGTTTATAAAGAAAGTGATACATTTGAAGCGGGTAAAGAAATCGTTGTTGTAGATACACCTTTTGGAAAAATTGGTATGTCTATTTGTTATGATCTGCGTTTTCCGATTCTTTATCGTGAAATGGTAAAGCAGGGTGCGGAGATCTTACTTATTCCATCTGCGTTTACAAAAACTACGGGAAAAATTCATTGGGAAGCGCTTATTAAAGCAAGAGCAATTGAAAACCAATGTTATGTGATTGCACCGGCTCAAGGTGGTTATCATGTTAATGGTCGTCATACCTATGGACATAGTATGACGGTTGATTATATCGGACATGTTCATGGTTTACGCTTGAAAGGCACAGGTATCATCACCATAAATATAGACTTAAATGCACAGAAAAAAGTACGTAAGAGTTTTCCTGTGTTGCAACATATTAAATTTTAAAAATAACTAGGTAATACTACATTAATGACAAATTCAATCTACCAGCAGGTAGAACAACAGCTTTTCGAGCCTGCAGGATTAAACGAATCAAAACTTGATCAGGTTTTTTCCCATCTACACGGTGCCGATCTAGCAGACCTATATTTTCAATCAACTCGATTTGAATCCTGGATGCTTGAAGATAGCATTATTAAAAACGGCACTTATAGTATCGACCAAGGTGTTGGTGTACGAATGATCGTTGGTGAACAAACGGGCTTTGCCTACTCTGATGAAATTACCTTTGATGCATTAACTTCTTCTGCAAAAGCAGCGGCAGGAATAAGTAAAGCGGGGCAATCGGCTAGTGTAAAAGCGTGGAATGCCAAAGAGAAGCAAAATATAAATGCTTTGTACGCCACTGATAATCCGTTGGCGATGATGACAGAAGATGAAAAAGTTGCACTATTAAAACTTGCAGATAAAGAGGCGCGGGGTGCAAGCCCTTATGTTCAACAGGTGATTGCTAATATCGCTGGTGTGCATGAACATATTCTGATTGCTGATAATGATGGTAATATTAATGTTGATATACGACCGTTAGTGCGAATGAACATTACCGTAATTGTAGAGAAGGACGGCAAACGTGAATCAGCCGGTACGGGAGGAGGAGGTCGATTTGGTTTTGACTATTTCACTCAATCTGACCGTATTAGAGAATATGCTCAGGAAGCAGTGCGTCTTGCTCTTGTCAATCTTGACTCCGTCGCAACACCTGCGGGAAGTCAGACAGTCGTACTTGGGCCTGGTTGGCCTGGGGTCTTATTGCATGAAGCAATCGGGCATGGTCTTGAAGGCGACTTTAATCGCAAGGGCACTTCAGCTTTTAGTGGTCGTATAGGAGAAACAGTAGCTGCTAAAGGTGTCACTATTGTTGATGATGGCACTTTAGAAAATCGTCGAGGTTCACTCAGTATTGATGATGAAGGTACTTCAACAAATTGCACCACCCTCATTGAAGATGGTGTTTTAAAAGGCTATATGCAAGACAAGCTCAATGCCAAATTAATGGGTGAGAAATCAACCGGAAATGGTCGCAGAGAAACCTATGCCCATCTGCCTATGCCTCGTATGACCAATACCTATATGTTAGCAGGAGATAAAGATCCTGAAGAGATTATTGCCTCGGTGGATAACGGTTTATACGCAGTAAACTTTGCGGGAGGTCAGGTTGATATTACTTCGGGGAAGTTTGTATTTTCCACATCGGAAGCCTATTTGATTGAAAATGGTAAAGTGACAAGGCCGGTTAAAGGAGCAACCTTGATTGGCAATGGCCCTGATGTTTTAACCAAAGTAAGCATGGTTGGAAATGACTTAGAACTGGATCAAGGTGTTGGTGTTTGTGGCAAAGCCGGACAGAGTGTTCCAGTGGGTGTAGGACAACCTACCCTTAAAATAGATGGTTTAACGGTTGGTGGCACTGAGGCTCAGTCATGAATACAGACAACAATGAATTAATAAAAACCGAACTAGAATTGCGTGAATTATCCGAAAAGGTACTAAAACTCGCTAAAAAATACGGAGCATCTGATGCAGAGTTAAGTATCAATCGGGGTACAGGACTAAACGTAGAAACACGCGGTGATATTGTTGATAAGCTTGAATATAACCGTGATCAAGGACTTGGGCTCAGCATTTACATGGGGCAGAATACGGGTTCTGCATCTACTGCAGATTTATCAGAGCAGGCTATTGATGACACTGTCAGAGCCGCCTGTAATATTGCAAAGTTTACAGAAGAGGACAAGTATGCCGGCTTGGCTGATGCTGATTTGATGGCAACAGATATTTCTGACCTCGATTTATATCATCCCTGGGATGTCTCCGCAGAAGAAGCAATCGATATTGCAAAATCTTGCGAAGCTGCTGCGCGTAACTATGATAAACGCATTATTAATTCAGACGGTGCAAGTATAAGTACATACAGTGGCTTAAGCCTTACCGCAAATACACATGGTTTTACTGCAGTAGTCCCATCAAGTCGCCATAGTTTAAGTTGTTCGGTAATTGGGCAGGAGCCGGGTGATGACGGTATGCAACGTGATTACTGGTATAGTACTAGCCGTATCAATAATGAGCTTGAAGATGTAGTAGCGGTTGGAGAAAAAGCGGCACATAGAACTGTACAACGTTTAAATGCCCAACAGATTAGCACTAGGCAATCTGCGATTCTATATTCACCCGAAGTAGCAAGAAGTATTATTGGACACTTTACGGGAGCCATAGCAGGTGGCGCGCAATACCGAAAATCAACATTCTTACTAGATAGTATTGATAAAAAAGTATTCCCTGATTTTATACATTTACATGAGCAGCCACATATTCAACAGGCATTTGGTAGTGGCTACTTTGATAAAGAGGGTGTTGCAACGCGTAACCGCGATATCGTGGTTGATGGCGTGATTCAAAATTACATTATGGGTAGCTACTCGGCTCGCCAATTAGGTTTACAGACTACCGCAAACTCTGGTGGAACCCATAACCTAACTCTAGATTCTACAGGGCAAAGCTTCGAAGAACTTCTAAAACAATTGGACACTGGTTTTTATATTACAGAATTAATTGGCAGTAGTGTCAATGGACTCACGGGAGATTACTCGCGTGGTGCAGCAGGTTTCTGGGTTGAAAAGGGTGAAATCCAGTTCCCCGTGGAAGAGTTAACTATTGCGGGTAATTTAATAGAAATGTTTAAGAATATTGTTGCGGTAGGCAATGATGTAGACCTTCGTGGCGGAACCCGAACAGGCTCTATTTTAATTGAAGGCATGATGATTGCTGGGCTTTGATTGGGAACGCTGATGCTAAAAACTAGGGGGGTGCTATATACTATTTAGACACATGGAAAAGCACTGTTATGTTTAGCTATCTAGCTAAAAAGAGCAATTTAAGGCTGTAAAGCAGGAACAGGGCAAAAGCGATTAAACTCCATTCTGGAATACTTAGTCCCATGAATGAAAATACAACTTCAGCGCATTCTCCCGAGCCTTCAAATACTTTTTGAATGACTTTGTTTGTGGGCAGGTTTTTCATCCAGAAATCCAGACCGGGGCCGCATTCAGGAATCTTATCTGTTGGTAGATGTTGCAACCATGTATGCCGACCTGCAACGGCAAGACCAGCAACGCTTGCTGAAGTTAATAATAAGCCATAAAGCCGCCGCCCCCAGGTTTTTGGGCCTTGTAAAAAGGCCAACAAAAAAATCACACCCAAGATGATGACGACGAATCTTTGAACACTGCACAATGGACAGGGATCAAGACCCAGATAGTATTGAAAAAAGAAAGCAATCCCCATCATGATGGCTGTTACGATAAAACCCAAAAATAAACTGGTTCTAATACTTTTATAATCGTTATTCATTTATATTTATCCTAGAATCATTGGTTGGACAGGGTAAAGTGTGTTGCTGTGGTGGTGTATGGCTAGGCGTAATTGTACAGAATGGTTGTTCCCTTCTGTTCGATTACAACAACGCTATATGCCATCACAGTGATACAATTTACTCTGTAGCGCTTTCACTCTATAAGTGAAGTTTGATAAATTGGACATTATAAAGCTAATCATTAGGTTCTTGCTTGCTAGTAGCGGTCAACTGAGGAATCTAGGTTTTATTACCATTTTGATTGCTGTTTCAATTGCGACCTTTAAGCTGCCGGTACTTGCTTTTCCAGTACCTGCCAGATCTAGTGCTGTTCCGTGGTCAACGGAGGTGCGAATAATCGGTAACCCCAGTGTGATATTGACCGCTTTACCAAAACCTACATGTTTTAAGACGGGTAGGCCTTGATCGTGATACATGGCGAGTACAGCGTCAGCTGTGTCTAGATACTTTGGCGTAAATAAAGTATCCGCAGGTAATGGCCCTTGTAAATTCATGCCCTTGGCGTTTAGTTCTTTAATAACAGGTTCTATGGTGTCAATTTCTTCCATCCCCAAATGTCCGTCTTCGCCTGCGTGCGGGTTTAGCCCACAGATTAGAATGCGGGGAGATTTTAAACCAAATTTTGTGATTAAATCTTGATTTAAAATGGAAATTATCTGTTTTAATAATTTTTTTGTAATTTTTTTACTAACATCTTTTAAGGGGAGATGCGTTGTTACAAGAGCTACTCGCAGGTTTCCAGCTGCCAACATCATTACAGGTAGTTCGGCTTTGGTCAGCTTTGCTAGGAATTCGGTATGTCCGGTGAAGGCTATGCCAGCCTCATTGATAATACCTTTGTGTAAAGGCGCTGTGATGATGGCGGCGAATTCATTTGACAGGCAACCTTCAGTAGCTTTTGTCAGTGTTTCCAATACATAGGGTGAATTCTTGAGGTTTAATTCACCAGCAATAACTGTATCAGGACACTTAATATCCAGAATCTTTATTTCGCCAATCTTATTAACTGCTGCTACAGATTTTGAATCATAATCAGTAAATGTAACTGGGATTCCCAACTGTTTCGCTCGTGATTGCATCATTTTTTTATCAGCAATCGTGATCAGCTCTACTTTCTGTACCTTTTTCTGCTCAGCCATTGAAAGCTGGATGATTAAATCAGGTCCTATGCCCGCTGGTTCTCCGGCGGTGACTGCCAGACGTGGAACTACGCTCATTTTTTTATGCCCTATAATTTTTTGCTAGATACGATATTCAACAAAGGCTGCGTCTCGTAAACTTTGTAACCAGTTTTTATATTCTTCTGATTGTTTTTTCTCAGAAAGAAGTGATTGAGCTTGTGTTTTAATCGCTTCACGGGTCTGATCACTGGTTTTGCGTTCCAAAACTTCAATGATGTGCCAGCCAAATTGTGTTTGAATTGGTTGACTGAGTGTATTAAGCGGTAGTGTTGAAACCGCTTTTGCAAAGGGTGGAACATAGGATGACGGGTTTGCCATTCCTAGATTTCCACCTCTGGCAGCGCTACCCTTATCGGCAGAATGAGCACTGGCAAGTTTTGCAAAATTTTCGCCCGCAAGTATTTTGTTCCTAAGCTGGATTGCTTTAAGCCTTCCCTTTGGTTCATCAATGGGGATTAGAATATGTCTGGCGCGTGCCTGCTGCGTCAGTTTACGCTTTCCACCGCGCTGCTCAACTAGCTTTAAAATATGAAAGCCTCTTTGATCTCTTACGATATTAGATAACTCTCCTTCGCCCATGAGGCTAAGTGTTCTAACAAATACGGGAGATAATGTTTCAGAGCCTCTCCAACCTAGGTCTGTACTGTTTGCTCCCATTTTTTTAATGGTTGTATCAGAAAGTTTGTTACTGCCCAAAAGTGATTTTCTTAGTTTTTGAGCGCGTTGCATATTGGCATTAAAGTTTTTGACGGATGTTCCATTTGTATTAGGAATCATTATGTCGATCAAGTGATACTGAACATTCTTATTAAGCGATAAACTTTCTGCCTGTATCAAGTCATCAACCTTAGTTTCGGTAATCTTCTTATTTCGACTCTGTTGGCGTTTACGTAAAGTATCTTTGTATAAGCGTTCGCGAATACTTTCACGAAATTCCTTATAGTTATAACCTTCCTTAATTAATGCTAGGCGAAACTGTTCAAGGTTTAGTTTGTTTTGTTTTGCAATACGTAACATGGCAGCATTAAGTGCAACATCATCAATTTTAATGCCGATAGCTTTAGCTCTTTGCAGCTGTACTTTTTCAAGGATAAGTTTTTCAAGTACTTCTTTGACTAGCGCTTGACCAGTAAGCGTGGTTTTATTGCGTTGTGTTACTTTGGCTAAAGCTTGTTTGAGTTCGCTAACCATAATAATGTCGCTATTTACGATAGCCGCAATTTTATCGAGGGTAACATCCTCAGCATAAGTGTGAATGGGTAGTAGCAGGGCGAATAGCAAAATACTTACTTTTCTTATTTGTTTAATAGCAAAAATATTGCAGCTAATAATTAATCTAGTAATCATCATATCCGTAGATTTTATCCTTTATTTGATCGGTAGCACTATTGCCCAGATTTCCTAGTCCTTTTAATTCAAACTCTAGAAATACAGGTGTTTCGTAGCTTATATTATCTGAAGTCAGGTAGCGTTTCACTACAAGTCTTGTTTTCCAGCAACAATCTTGATATTCCACGCCAGCAAATACTTCAAGATTGCGATTATTCTTAATATCATGGTCTACATTTCCTACAACTGACCATTTGTCATTAATAGGCAATGAGCCAGAAAGGCTGACTTGCTTTAGTTCAGTATCCAGCTTTCGAAAGCTTAGATTTGCAATTCTCTTTTTGTCATCCTGATAGTTCAAGCGTAAATCATTGCTGGAAGCACGTGTGTCTTCACTATTAAACGTGTTGATTGAAGTGATTCGAAAATTATCATTTAATCTGCCGGATAATTCCAATACCAAGTCTGACCTTTTTCCTGTTTGAATAGTTCCACCGGGTAAGATAACTTTTCGGTCTGAAAAGTTAATGATTTGTCCAATGCTTGCTTTAAATAACTCTTTTCCACTTTGTCTATGTTGAATTCGTGAACTCAGTGCAAATGTAAGTTGATTGGTATCTGCAATTCTATCTTTACCAGTAAAACGGTTTTCTCGAAAAAGTTGATTGCTAGCAGAAAAGTTAGTCCTTGCCGTATCAAAAATGGGAAAAGCGTCTTGATCTTTATAGGGTGTGTAGGTATAAAATAAACGAGGTTCTAGCGTTTGGGTGTATTTCTCTTTTACTGTACGATCCAGAAAAAGCCCGCCATCCAGACTTAATGTAGGGAGAGTGCGGCTTAAGCTATTTTCGTTATTAGTATCATTCTGATTATCCGATGAAAACGTGTTTAGTGAATAAAGGGTGTGCTGTAGGCTGACTGTAGGTTTGAAATACCAGGCATCATCTCCCCATTTTTTTGAAATTTTTAGTTTTAAGTCTGCCCGGGTCCCGGTCACAGCATCTGATTTATCAAAATAAGTGAATTCGGAGTTAAGATCAATTTTAAGGTCTTTTGGTTTGCTTTTAGGAGAGTAAGAAAGCTTTATTTCAGGCAGCTTGGCATAGGGTGCATCCGCTAAATCAAGAATCTGATAGTCTTCAAGCGCTGCACTTGAGGACCAGGGTTCATCATTATGAACGATCTCCAATCGTCTTTGTAAAGCAGGGCGAATACTGGTTTCAAGTGAAGTTGAAAAGTCATCAATGAAGTCTTTATCTGACACACCTTCAGCTATAAAGTTAATATGGTCTTTATCAGAAAGGGTAGTGTGATGATTAACCTTAAAGTAATCCCGTTTCTGATTATGAAAAGATTTATCTTCAGGAATAAAATCGTATTCAAGCGTACCTTGATGTTTGTCAGTTAGATAACGAAATTCGCTATCAAGTTGAAAGCCACGATTATTTAGTGTGCTCAGCTTAACCGTAGCATCATAATTTGGGGCAAGATTAAAGTAATACGGGAGTGAAATGCCAGCATTTGATTGCAGTCGAATACTAGGTGTGAGAAAACCTGAAAAGCGTTGATCATTTAAAGGAAATCTTAACCATGGAAAGTAGAAAACAGGCACAGTTCCCACTTTAAAGGTTACATTTTTAGCGTGACCGATCTGGGTCTTGTTATTCAAAGATATCTCTGATGATGCAAGATGCCAGCTATTTATAGATACTGGACAACTTGTATAAGTGGCATCTTTTAAACGTAACAAGTTTTTATTGATCTGTTTAATTTGGCTACTTTTTCCATGTGCCCCTTGATCCCCCATGGAGTACTTGGCTTGTTCAATAACGCCTGTGCTTTGTTTCAGATTATAATCAATTGAAGGACTTTTTAATTCTAGCCCTGACATGGATAAAATGACATTTCCCTGTGCCCGTACCTGATTTGTAGTACGGTCATAGCGTGCAGTATTTGCATTGAAACTAGCATCATTCTGCTGAATGATGACATTGCCACTCAGCGTTGATACACCATTCGATATTATTACGCCCTCATCAGCTTCGAGATAAACAGCATCTGCTACAGGTTTGCCTGTTATTAGATTAAGAGAAGAAGTCGTCTGTAGACTAGCGCTGCATTGCCCAAAATTAGCGGTATTATCAATATCCTGATCTGTTACCTTTGCAATAAGTATTGTTTGGTAGAACAAAAATGCAGAAACAAGGATGAGTTTAAGAGGCAAGGAATTTATCACAGGCTGATTATACGATTTATCAATAATCTTTTACTAGTAATACTGGCTAGAAATTAATATTAGAGACCTTCGCACTAAAGTTTACTTATTTATAATCGCTGATCCAAAAAACCAGGGGGGGTGCCATTATCTTTAAAAGCAATTCGTGGCTTTATTCAGTGGTTCCTAAAGGCTGAGGATATTGGTGAACTTCAATATGTGGATGTATCTGCAGTATAGTTAAATGTCCTAAATCTTCCTCTTGAACAAAATAGGCTCCTGTATCAATGAAATAGAAATTGGCGACATGCAAAGGTTTGCTGATAGGCGTGTGCCCGAAAATAACCAGATCAATACCTTCGACAGCTTCTGTCTCTCCGGTTGACTGAATATATTTATAGCGGTTACGAGACCACATTAAATAATCACGAACTTCTTCATCAAAGTGAATTTGATGTACCAACTTCTGCCAGGATAAACTTGCAGGCACGTCAGCGTGTACAATACCTATTTGACCAGAGTCACAGGAAACTTCAAATGCAACCGAGAGTTTTTGCAAGCGTTCACGTATCTCTTCTTGCAATGTTGGGTTGATATCTTGCCACCACTCACCACCATTATTTTCGATCCAACTCCTATAGTTAGTTTTTCTATGACGGGCTTCAATGAGCATCATCTCATGATTACCCTTGATTGAATGAAACCAGGGTTTATCTAAAAACTCAAGTACACGATGGGATTCTGGTCCACGATCAATCAAATCTCCTACGGAGAACAATCTATCAACCTCAGGATCGAAATCAAGCGTATCTAGCTGGGACTCAAGTAATGAAAACATTCCATGCAGATCGCCCACAACAAAATCACGTCCAACTTGATTTTTATTAAAGTATTTGAAGGGAAATTGAGGCATACGTTTATTTGTAATTGATTAAGAGAGACCTTTATACGAGAGATATGATGAATTAAAATAGCTTGAATTCCCCCTGTTTCTCCTAAAAGTTCGCTCAATAGCCTATGCTATTAAACTCATTTTTATGAAAAACAGGAGAAATTACGCTAATTTTCATTTCGCCATCCTCTCGTACAAAGATCTCTATGAAGCTATAATTCTGGACAGCAACTATTGCAGGAAAGTTGCAGAATTTACAAGGATATAAGAAGACCTGTGATGATTATTCGATAAAGAGTCAGTATTGACTGAAGTTTATGGTTTTAATAGGGAAAAATATGTCAGCTTCCATTTCAAGTATTCCTCTTAGTTCATTGTTGATTATATTGATTCCCGTAATTGTGGTCATCTGGATTCAGTTTCGCTGGTCATTAAATTTCAAAGAATCTATTTATGCAGTAGCCAGAATGCTTGTCCAGCTCATGGTAATTGGTTATTTACTCGGATATATTTTTGATGCACAACGATCATGGCTGGTAGTTCTCATTGTACTAATCATGGTTAGTGTTTCAAGCTGGATTGCATTAAGAACCATTAAACAACGGCGTAAGCAGCAATATATTTATGTTTTTACGGCATTAATTCTAGGTGGTGCGACTACCTTGATCCTGGTTACGCAAGTCGTTTTAGATTTTACTCCCTGGTACAAACCACAGTATATGATTCCTCTGGCAGGGATGATTTTCTCAAACTGTATCAATAGCATCAGTTTAGCTGCTGAAAGATATTATGAAGAAATACAACGTAAGGAGATTATCATGGCTAGAAATATCGCCTTTAAAACGGCAATGATACCTGCAACTAATTCTCTTTTTGCTGTAGGCCTTGTTGCATTACCAGGTATGATGACAGGCCAAATATTATCAGGAGTCGATCCACTGGTTGCGGTTCGTTATCAGATTATGGTGATGGCGATGATATATGGTTCAGAAGGTATATCGAGTGCTGTTTATTTAAGTTTGATCAGTCGCACTAAATCTTGATGTGAGTTTCTGGATATAGCTCATTACATAGCTTCGAATATCTAGGATATTAAATACCATCATCATCACAAAATAGCTGAACATGCCAACGCTTAGTTGAATAACTAGCCATGCCCAGCCACGATAGTCTTTTAACCACCATAAACATAAACCCATTATGAAAGTAGCCATAATTATTTTAACAAAGCTTTTAAAAGGAAAAGGTAGCGAGAAAAATTTTCTTCCATAGATTGCACTAACTATCGTACCTATCGCAAAAGCGCTTATGGTTGCAATTGCAGCACCCTGTATTCCCATTTTGGGAATTAACCAAAAATTTAATCCGATATTAATGCTTGCAATAACGACTGCAATCTTAACACTGGCAATTGTTTTTTGACCCAGTTGAAATGCAAGATCGAAATAGAAGACCTGTAAGCCCATCAACAATATAGCAGTGGTAATCCACGGTAAAAGAAAAATAACAGAAGCTTGATATTGCTGCTCAATGAGCAGGTATACTAAATCAGGCCCAACAAGATTTAAGCCAACCACAGCAGGGATAGAAACACCCAGCAGTAACACCACATAGTTATGAAAATAATCCATGGCGGCTTCTTTACTATCATTATCAAGCAGTTTGATAATGACAGGATAAGCAGCAATATTCAGTGCAGACATGATCATAATGATAGAACTGCCTGATAAATCATAACCAACGGCGTACAGTCCTGCCTGTGATTTCCCCTGAATCCCTGCAAGCATAAAACGATCTGTTATTTTGGTAGCTTCTTCAATTAATGCAGCGGCTGCGAGAGGCAAGCCATAATTAAAAATTTTTCTAAAGAGTTCCTTATTATATGATTTCTTTTCTAAAGGAATCCACAGTTTTCTAATTAAAAATAATGTGGGCAGAGCAGTACCAATGGCTATACCCGTTACGACTCCAGAAGCACCATAGCCCAGCAAAGCAAAAACAACACCAAAAGCCAGTGCGCAAATGGAATAGGCGATAGTAAGATAAGCATAATTATTAGGTTCTATCCTGGCACTAAAAAGGTTTTGGGTAATGACAAATAAAGCTAAAGAAACAAGCAATAGAAAAGTATTAACAATCCAAATTGCTTCTTCTTTATTCCAATAAAAAACAACACCTGCAATTGCGACTAATAATAAAACCACAAAAATCTTGATATAACTGCTGGCCAAAGTTGTGATGAATTCAGTTTCTTTATATTCCTTATTTGACCAATATCGTAAAGTTCCTGCAGGTAACCAGTTAAAAATTACTGTGCTTAGAAATACACTTCCGGTAAAAATGAGTGTGTAAAGCCCATATTCTTCGGGGGTCAACAAGTGGGTATATAGGCTCAAAGCAGCAAATGCCATTAAGCCGGGAATAAATTTTGCCAGTATATATATACCACTGTGCTTGAATAGCATTTTAAGTTTTCGCCTTTTTTGCAAATGCATGCGCATGAATTGCCAGCATTGTTAGAGCGAACCAGGTTTCTTTATGAAAGTGCGTATGTTGCGTAATTTGACTAACCAGAATGGTCAGCAGCAGAGCTAATAAAAATGACTTCTGTGAAAGAGGTGTTTGCAAGGTGTAATACAGTATTGAAATTATAAGAAATAAATACAGAATCAAACCAATCAAGCCGTTTTCAGTCAGTATATGAATGTAGGTATTATGCGCACTATCATAGCGAACATGTTCAGAGCTTAGGACGTAACCTAGACTTCCGATGCCATTGCCAATGACTGGTGACTTTTTCCATTGATTAATTGACGCTCCCCATATAACTGTTCGACTATTTAGTGTTCCACTTGAAATGGATTTTCCAGAAGAAAAAATCCTATCGACTGATTCTTTTGGAACCAGTGAAAAAACTGCAACAATAGACATTAGGAATAACATCAGAAAAGTTAGTTTTATTTTGGGCGATGACTTTCTATATGTGTATAACCAATAAGCAATGCCAATAATGGCAACGATTGAAGCGGTTCGTGTTCCCGTTAGAAATACGGCATAGACAATTAGCGGCACTGCAATAGTATTCATCACCTTTCGTAATCTGTTTTGAGAGATACTAGCAAGATATGCAGCCATTGGAATAGCAAGGGTAAGCATAATTGATAAGCCATCCACTTCAAAATTAGGAATACCATATCTTTGATAATAGTCAGATTCAATCCCGTTAAGAAAACTATAAACAATAATGAGGGAACCGATAATAGTACCCACTACATAAGCCTGATAAGCCATCATCATTTTTTCTTTAGTTTCTAAAATTAAAGTAACTAAAAAAGGAATCAGTAACAGTTGGAGTGTTGTAAATAGGAAAGGTTTTCCCTTGACCAGATCTGATGACCACATCAATGACATTAACAGCCAGACCCCAAACAATGTGATAAACAGATGAAACATATTGTATTTTTTATGTGTTCCATGCATGACAAGAACTAATAGAGCCATACCAAAGGCGCCAAATCCAATGACTTTTGTAAATCCATCCCACACGGCATTTCCCCAGGGAATTGAGAAAATAAAAAGAAAGGTTAAAAATAAAGCGAGTTTTTTTATGACACTGCTATTTTTATAGTTACTTTCTGCAAACTGATTTGCGGATGAAAGAGATTCTATCTGGGACATCAAAATATTAGTTTATTATTATATAGATGACAGTAAATCCTATTTTTGACGCTGTGTAAATATTAAGCAGATAAGAAGAGTAAGATTGTTGAACAATGGTCTTATCTGCGATACCTAATTAATCTATATCAAGAAAATGTCTGTTGGTTAGAATAATTTAAACTTTGTTGACTAAGATTTAAGGGAGCTCTGTTTTTAATGGCGGTAATATGATTTTTTTTAATAAGTTGTTTACACCTGCAAATGATCATAATTTAACAAGTGTCTTGTTTTTAAAGTTACTTGCGCTGATTTACTTTGCTGCATTTTTGTCTATGGCTGTGCAGGTGTCGGGTCTGGTCGGTCCTACGGGCATTCTGCCATTTCAGCTTGTTTTAGATAATTTTCATCAACATCAGGGCAATAGCGCATGGTGGAAAATGCCGACATTGTTCTGGTTTAGCGCGACTAATCTAGCGCTGCATACGGTTACGGTGTTGGGTTGTGTATTTGCTGTGCTGCTATTTTTGGGACGTTGGCAACGTCTATCTTTGATTGCACTTTTTGTGCTGTACCTATCGCTTTATCATGCGGGGCAAACCTTTCTTAATTTTCAATGGGATACCTTATTATTGGAGTGCGGATTCTTAGCTATATTTCTGGTTGGGGGGCCAAGCCATCTTCTAATTTTCTTGTTTCATTTTTTATTATTCCGTTTGCGATTTATGTCAGGTGTTTCCAAAGTAGTGAGTGACGATCCATCCTGGTCAGGTTTTAAAGCTTTGAATTATTACTTTGAGACACAGCCTTTGCCTCACGTCGGATCATGGTATTTCCATCAATTACCTGAGTGGATATTACGAACTGGAACAGGCTTTGCTTTCTTTACTGAACTCATCATCCCATTTTTTATCTTTTTACCTCGACGATTTCGTTTGATAGCTGCTGGCGTCACTGTTTTTATGCAACTATTAATTATTGCGACCAGCAATCATAATTTCATTAATTTACTGACTATTATTCTTTGTGTTTTTTTACTGGATGATAAAGTTGTAAAGCGAATTCTGCCTAATAAATCAAAACAAGACACAGCGATAAAACCTGTAAAAAATGGATTAGTGACGTTGACTGCAATATTGATATTTAGTGCCAGTATTCCATTGTTTTATTCAATGGTAAGCGGAAAGAAGGTTACACCGTGGCTGGCCACGACTGGTATGTTGATCCGCTCCTATGGGCTGGGTCATATCTACCATGTTTTCCCTACCATGCAAGTGGAGCGACATGAATTAGTGGTAGAAGGTTCTTATGATGGTGTGAACTGGAAGGCGTATGCCTTTCGTTATAAACCCGGCGACCATGCGGCCCGACCGGAATTTATTATTCCACATCAACCACGGTTAGACTGGATGATTTGGTTTGTACCACCAAAGTTTAATAGTCAAATGCACTGGTTTAATCTATTTATGAGTCGCCTGGCAGAAGGGTCACCTGAAGTTCTGGCGCTGCTTGAAAAGAATCCTTTTGAAGGCAGGCCGCCTTCATATTTGAGGGTATTGGTTTATAAATATAATTTTACCAACTGGAAAGAACGTAAAGAAACCGGAAATTGGTGGAAGCGAAGTTATCTGGGAGAATTTCCCAATGTAGCTCCTAGGAGGCCTTAACAGCTAATTTGATTAGCTGGCGCTCTAATCAAGTTCAATATTTATAGACGTAAAAAAGCGCCTGTGTTTTTTACAAACACAGACGCTTTTTCAGGAACTAAGTATTTGGTTTAACGAACTAAACCAAGTGCTCTAAAGGTATCTTTAGACAAAATACCTACTGGTAATCCGCGTGAACTCTGGAATGCTTTTAATGCGGCCGCTGTATCTGGACCCATTTTGCCATCTATCTTTCCAGGGTTATATCCCTTAGATTTAAGAGCTGCCTGAATTCCAAACACTATGTTTTTCTTCATAGCCTTCTTGCCAGGTTTAGCTGCCTTTTCGTCTTTAGTAACTACTTTTTCAACTTTAGCAGGTTCTACCTTAGCTGGCTTTTCAACTTTAGCAGGAACAGGTTTCTTAGCCTTCACCGGTGCTTTTACTTTCTTTGGTATTACAATTGCCTTGTTAACGCTTTTCTTGCGTTTCTTCGGCATCGCATTCATTACTTTCATGTATTGTTCTTGTGTAATACCAGTTGGCTTACGGTATCTTGGCTTAGCTGCCAATTTACGTTTAAGAGCTGCCTTGCGGTAATTCTTTGGCGCATTGGTCTGACAAAGTATTGAGCGCCAAACGTAACGTGCGCCGCCAACTTTAACGCGATAGTTCTGCGTTTTATAACGAGTAGGTGTTTGCACTGTTCTATAAAGTGCAGGAGCAACCATTCTTTTTTGCTTAACAGTTTTATACACAGCTGGCACAAATGATTTGATCGTTTGAGCAGGTCTTACCATGACGCGACTTTTTACATTTTTATAGACAGCAGGTACCGTTACTCGACACATAATCTGTCCAGTCATATTATCAATACGTGTTATTGGGCCATGACCTTTACGCCAAGTGTTATAAGCAGGTTTTACCATGACACGTTTTGTTGTTGTACGGTATTGCGCTGGAATGACACGCTTTTTGTGTGACGCTTTTCTAACTAGTACTTTTTTATTGATCCAGCGATATTGTGGTGCACGTGTTAATACGCGTTTGCTTGTTGCTTTCTGGATTAGCACGCGACGTGTTTTTGTAATGAATTTAGCAGGTACTTTAACCTTTGCAAAACATTGACCTGGCTTAGCTGAAGGTAGGCCAATAGATCTTGTTGGACGAGGCTTTGGACCACGTGTGTAAACTCGTTGCTTAGCGACTCTTGGCTTGTATACGCGAACAGGTTGAGTCACTCTCGGTTGCTTAGGAATAACCGCGGGTGTTGCACTTTCAACTTGTTGTTGTGAAGTAGCAACCTGTGAACCACCTGCATATTGAGACGTGCCGGACACTTGAGAACCACCCATTACCTGCTGTTGGCTACAGCCTGATAGTACACCTGCAAGTATGACGCTTGATACGGAAAGCTGTGTAGTCAATTTCATGAAGTTATTCCTTAATATTTTATTTATATGTTCGTATATATGTTTAATGATTAGCGAACTAGTTATTTAACAATTGTAGTTGATAAAGCTTGTATAGTCCGCAATGTGAACTGAGTATAAAATGAAATGATAAAACAAAATCTCACTCAGCCGCACAAACGGTAGTCTTTTTCAGTTGAACATTACTTTTATATGGACTTTAAGACCTTTATACCTTGCTCTGGCCAATTTCATCAATGATTAATAAGTCCCTCTCCTTAAGGAGATCCTGATTAAGTCCAATTATTTTAAGCTTGCTAAAACAGCCGATATTTTCCACGAAGATCGCCGCAATAGAATGACTATTACGGCTCAATTCGTGAAAAAAAGCGACAGTTTTTTCATCGCTTAATTCTAATCGACTTAATCAGAGCTTCCTTACATAATACTCCTATTGGGAGTATTATTAAATCATGCGCTTAAATTTTGAACAGTTGCCTTTATACCTTGAAAAGCAAAAACAAATTCCAAATGTATTTCTCATTACGGGTAATGAACCCTTGCAAAAGATGGAGGCAGCAGATTGCATTCGTCTGCATGCAAAAAAAAATCAGTTTCTAGAACGTGAAATTTTACATGCTGACGCACAATTTAACTGGAGTTCGTTAACTGCCGTATCCAGTGAGTTATCATTGTTTAGTGAAAAAAAACTGATTGATTTACGAGTGGAAACTAAAACACCGGGAAAAGCAGGTAGTCAGGCCATCAGGGATTATATGCAAAACCCACCACCGGATAAAATTCTGTTAATTCAAACACCAAAATTACCCGCCAGTACTTTAAACAGCGCCTGGGCTAAGGCAATTGATAAGACAGGTGCCATTATTCAGGTGTGGGATTTATCGACACCAAAAACAATGGCATGGATTAGTAAACGATTACATCAAGAAGGCATGCACCCTACTGCGGATGCGGTAAGACTATTAACCGAAAGAGTAGAAGGCAACCTGCTTGCGGCAGCCCAAGAAATCAGCAAACTTAAATTACTGTTTCACAAAAGTGATGATGATAAAAGCAATAGAGAAACGGTCATTGATGAAGAAAAGGTTTTAATGGCTGTCAGCGATAGTTCACGCTTTTCTATTTTTGATTTATCCAATGCGGTGATGCTGGGTGATACGCATCGGGTACAACACATCCATCACAATTTAAGAGAAGAGGGCGTGCCGATACCACTGGTTTTATGGACTTTAAGTGATCTAAGTCGCCAGCTCTACACCGCCAGCTTTAACCTTAATAATGGTATGCAAATATCCCAAGTGATTGGCAAACTTCCCAGGCCAAGGCAGCAGCCATTTCAAAAAGCATTGCAACGCATGAAGCATGCTGATTGGATGTCTATTCTTAAAAAGAATAATGAAATTGATCGTTTATCCAAAGGGCAGGGAGATACTGCAAATAAAGGATTAGGCAGAGTATGGTCAGAGTTGTTAGAATTAGCCTTGATATTGGCTGGAACTAAAGTAATTAACTAGTACATTTTAAACAAGACGAATGTACTTAGTTGCACCCCCCCCAGTTTTT
>Ga0209633_10001632_pt1 | contig 22691 bp, 16 predicted proteins | sample Cruoilmetagenom1_FD_187290 | JGI IMG/M metagenome (GOLD analysis project Ga0209633, IMG submission 187290) | Oil polluted marine microbial communities from Coal Oil Point, Santa Barbara, California, USA - Sample 1 (SPAdes) (version 2) | ecosystem: Environmental > Aquatic > Marine > Oil seeps ...
CGACTGGAGAAAACGCCGAGTCGACGGCACATCGTTAAAGGTCGCAACCATTTTGCCTTTTCCGATGTGCGAAGATTGGTTGCCAAAGCCGCACTGGATGATAATTTTGGTATACTTTTCCCAGTGCTACGCAAATCCGTCGTTAATTCTCTCGTGGCAGTACTGCTACGCATGGCGGCATGATGCTTTTTTAGGAAACTTCAGTTCAGTTAAAACAACGGATAATTAAAATTCTCATTGGTGTGTCGGTTGGCATCCCTGATTTTTTTTCCTCTACAGCGACTGCATCTGAGTGGTCACAAACACCGAGGCCTCCTTGCTGCTCTTGAAGTGAAACCGTTCGCCATCCACTAGGCTGAGGCAGACGGAAACCACATCAGAATCGTATAGCGAACCGCTATTGCTGGAGAGTTCTCCCATCGCTCTTTTCAATCCCAAAGAGGGGCGGTAGGGTCGATGGGATCCGATGGTTTCGAATACGTCGGCCACACTGAGGATTCTAGCTTCCATCATGATTGCTTCCCCGGAAAGACCGTTGGGATAACCGGAGCCGTCCATCCGTTCGTGGTGCTGGAGGACAATATCCGCCAGGGGCCAAGGGAAATCGATCTTTTTCAAGATGTTAAACCCTGACTGCACGTGTGTTTGGATCATTGCGTATTCCGGACCACTGAGCCGTCCCGGTTTACAGAGGATCTCCCCGGGAATGGCCAGCTTTCCCAAGTCGTGGATCACACTGGCCATTTGCAGGCCATAGACCCGGTCCTCCGAAAGCCCCATCGCCCGAGCAATGGCGCAAGCCAGGTCGGCCACCCGATTCTGGTGGCCCGATGTATACGGATCGCGCATCTCCACGGCCAGCGAAATGGCCTGAACCGTTCCCTCCACGGCTTTCTGGAAACGTTCCACATTGCGTCGCAGCTCTTCGGCGGTCTGTTTAAGCTTCTCACGTATCTGGCGTTCGAACAGCACTCTTTTGAGCCGGGCCACAATCTCCGCCAACCGGATGGGCTTTTCGATAAAATCGCTGGCCCCTTGGGCGATAATCTCCTCGTAGGCAAAATTATGCACCAGTCCGGTAATGATGATCACATCGGCATCGAACCGGCCCTTGATCTCACGGCACAGGTCGAGACCGCTCATTCCCGTCATCCGAACGTCGGAGATGACCACCTCCACCGGATCCGAATTTAAAATCTCCAAAGCCGCTTCAGCGCTGTCCGCAGCTAAGCATCGACACCCCGAGGCCTCGATACCATAGGAAAGGATATCGCGTATGTCATCATCGTCATCGACCACCAATACGAGGGGCAACGACGCATCTTCGGTTGTTTCGGGTTCCATCAATCGCCTCCTCAATGGTCGGCCTAAGGCCGATTTGCATGCTTTGATTGAAGTCGATTCGTAGGTCTGTCATCGCAGAAAGCGGGCACAATGTCAGAGGGAGACGGTAACGGCAGGTTTGTAGAATGTAATCAAGGCTCAGGATTTTATAATGAGGAAAACCACATAAGTTACATAGCATCCAAGTAGAATAAGACCCTTTCTGCGCGAAATTGTCAAGTCCTGTCTCATCAATACCCAGGGCAGCGCACTGATGGCCATCATCACCAGGTAATCCACCGCCAGCCCGCTTGCGATGAAACCGCCGGAAATGGTGATGGGTCTGACCATGGCCGTGGTGCCCACGACACTGAGGATATTGAACACGTTACTGCCCACCAGGTTCCCCAGGGAGATATCCATCTCCTTTTTCATGGCTGCCACCACCGACGTGGCCAGCTCCGGCACCGAGGTGCCGAAAGCCACCACGGTGAGGCCCACGAACTTTTCGTTAACCCCCAGGGCGGACATGACGCTCACCGCCGCATCCACCAGTAGATCCGCCCCGACAACCACCCCAGCTACTCCGCCCGCAATCATCAGGCATTGCATCCAGGTTTTTTGCGCCCACCCGGTATCCGGTGGAAGCGCGTTCGGCCGGTTACCCCCGGCGGCCGGCATGATCCGATCGACACGCACGGCCACCTTGTAATTAAACCAGGTATAAGCAACGATGCCTGCAAAAAGCGTTACGCCCTCGATCCTGCCGATTACCGAATTGAAAGAAAGCAGCAGCAGGTAGACGGAAATGGCCAGCATCAAGGGAATATCCCGGGTGATGACGATGCGGCTGGTAGCCACCGGCTGGAACACGGCGGTCAGTCCCAATACCAGGGCGATGTTGCAAATGTTGCTGCCCACCACGTTGCCCAGGGCGATCATACTCTTGCCTTTGAGGGCCGAAACCAGGCTGACCACCAATTCGGGTGCGGACGTGCCGAAGGCCACCACGGTGAGCCCGATGACCATGGGGGTCAGTCCCTGACTGCGGGCCAGGGTAGATGCACCTCGAACCAGCCAACCGGCACCATAGTAAAGCAGCAGGAGACCCGCCGTGAATGCGATCAGATGGGAAATGGTCAAAACGATTTGCCTTCCAGAGACCGGTGAATAAGGACATAAGAAACCGGAATTATTAAAAATTTCTCACCTCGAGGACCACGCTTTTCAGAAGTAATACAACACACTCCGTATCCAGTGGCCCGTACGCCCGGCAAACGATGGCCAATATGGCATTGTTTCCGATTGAATGCAATCGCTATCCTATCAGAATTGTTTTTAATCTAAGCCAGTTACTAAGTGGCCAACGTCTCATTTCCATTTTTTATGAAAATGTGCAAATGAGGAGCTGCTCATTTTTCGTTTGTTGCCCGACGCTTTATGGGTTATAATATAATGGTCGTTATCACGCCGCTGCGCCAATCACAATGGCGTCCATGTCTTATGCCGATAACCGAGAAAGCAGACAGGAAGGGACCGAATGGCCGAAAGCATATATATTGCCAGTATCGAGCCCCAAAGCGGCAAGTCGGTCGTCGCCCTGGGCATCATGGAGATGCTGTCCAGAAGAGTCGGCCGTGTGGGATACTTCAGGCCCATCATCCCCACGGGCCAAAAACCGGACAACAATATTGAACTGATCCGGCAACGCTACCATCTCGACCAGTCTTACTACGACTCTTTCGCGTTCACCCACCTTGCCGCCCAGGCGCTGACCACCGGTGACGACAGCCAGGCCATCCTGAAACGGATCGTAGAGAAGTACAGACGGCTCCAGCAAAACTGTCGCTTCATCCTGTGCGAGGGAACCGATTTTACGGGTGTTTCATCGGCTTTCGAGTTCGACATCAATGCCGATATCGCCAGCAACCTGGGAAGCCCCATCCTGATACTGATCAATGGCAGCCATAAGACCCCGCAAGGCATCGTCGATGCCGTTCATCTGGCCATCGAGGCATTTCTCCACAAGGGGTGCGCCATCGCGGCCGTCATCATCAACAGGGTCGACAAGCATGAAGCCGATGCCGTCCACAAGGCCATCGGTAAGGGCCTTCGCATCGAGGCCCCGGTTTATTTGCTATCGGAGGTACCCGCACTGGGCAGGCCCACTGTGACGGACATCGCCCGCGAACTGGACGCCGAGGTGCTCCAGGGAGACACCGAGGCGCTGCACCGGCCGGTTTACGACTTCAAGGTGGCCGCCATGAACATTTCCCACTTCCTCGACTTCATCGACGAAGGGGATCTAGTGATCACACCCGGTGACCGGTCGGATGTGATCCTGGGAAGCCTGGCGACCTTCCTGTCCGACACCTTCCCCACCATCGCCGGCCTGATGTTGACCGGGGGGTTCAAACCGGAACCATCGGTCAAGCGTCTGCTGGAAGGTTTCAAGCACGCATCGATGATGCCCATCATCACTGTCCCCACGGACACCTTTACCAGCGCCATGAACGCCGATAGGGTTCAGGCGGTGCTTCAAACCGGCGATGAACGTAAAATCGCCGCCGCGCTGGGCGCCTTCGAAACCCATGTGGATCTCCCCCATCTGGAAGCACGCATCGATCTGGTCCGATCGACCCGTATGACACCGATTATGTTCGAGTATGAACTGATTGAACGAGCCAAAGCGGTCCGCCGGCACATCGTCCTCCCCGAAGGCGAGGAACAACGAGTCCTGCGCGCCGCCGAGATACTGGTCCGGCGGGACGTGGCGGACATCACCCTTTTGGGCAACGTGGAGCAGATCCGGCAAACCGCGGGAAATTTGGGCCTGGACATAGAAGCGGTGCGCTTTGTCGATCCGGCCACGTCCACCCACCGGGAAACCCTGGCGCAAACCTACTACGAGCTTCGCCGCCACAAGGGAATGTCCAAGGCGATGGCCTGGGACACGGCGGCCGATGTGAGTTACTTCGGCACCCTCATGGTCAAGGCGGGGTTGGCCGACGGCATGGTATCCGGTGCCGTGCACACCACCGGCGACACGATCCGTCCGGCATTTGAGATTATCCACACCCGGCCGGAGGTGTCACTGGTCTCCAGCGTTTTTCTCATGTGCCTGCCGGACCGGGTCCTCGTTTACGGGGATTGTGCGGTGAATCCCAACCCCGATGCAGGTCAACTCGCGGACATCGCCCTCAGTGCGGCCGGAACGGCCAAGATGTTCAACATCGAACCGCGCATCGCCATGTGCTCCTATTCCACGGGAACATCAGGTGCCGGCCAGGACGTGGACAAAGTCCGCGAGGCCACCCAGATGGTGAAATCCCGACATCCGGAATTGAAGATCGAAGGCCCCATCCAATACGATGCGGCGGTGGATGCCGGCGTGGCCAGGACCAAGCTTCCGGACAGTGAAGTGGCCGGAAAAGCCACGGTTTTTATTTTTCCGGACCTCAATACGGGCAACAACCTCTACAAGGCGGTTCAACGTTCCTCCGGTGCCGTCGCCCTCGGACCGGTACTGCAGGGGCTGAATCACCCGGTCAACGACCTGAGCCGGGGATGCTCGGTGACCGACATCGTCAACACCGTAGCCATCACCGTGATTCAGGCCCAAGCCTTGCGTAAAGAACATGGTGAATAACGTTTAAAATTCGGGCGAACAGAGGCAGGTTATTCGTACAGGCGGAGCAAATCGGTCTCCTGCCCTCCCCGCCTTTAGCATGCAATTGAGACATCACTTCTCTTTTCGGTTTGGATCATTTGCTTCGGGTTCCAACTCAGCCGCATAGGACGCCGGAAACACCTTGTTGGCCTTCACGCCCAGGGACTTGAGTTGCTCGGCCCGCCGCACCAGATTGCCCCTGCCCGTGGACAATCGGTCCCTGGCCGTGCGATAGGCCTCCCCGGCGCGGCCGAGCTGTCGCCCCACCTCTTCCAAGGCCTCGATGAAACCGACAAATTTATCGTATAAACCACCGGCCTGGCGGGCGATCTCCAAGGCATTTTCATTCCGGTCCGCATAGCGCCAGATGTGGTGAATGGTTCTTAAGGTCACCAGCAGAGTGGTCGGTGAAACCAGGATCACGTTCTTCTCAAAAGCCTCGGTGAACAGGGAACGGTCATGCTCCAGAGCCGTGAAAAACGCCGCTTCGATGGGCACGAACATGAGCACGAAATCCAGGGTGTGCAGCCCGGGCAGGTCCTCGTAGTGCTTTTCGCTCAAACCGTTGATGTGGGCCCGCAGGGAGATGAGATGCGCCTTGATGGCCGTGGCCCGCACCGTCTGATCACTGGATGCATGAAAACGTTCATAGGCCTTGAGCGAAACTTTGGCATCAACGATGACATCCCTGCCCTCGGGCAGATGCACGACCACGTCCGGCTGATAGCGGCCACCGCTGTCGCCGGTCAGGCTTACCTGCGTTTCGTAGGCCCGCCCTTTTTCCAGGCCCGACGCTTCCAGGATCCGCTCCAGGACCACCTCTCCCCAGCCGCCTAAGATCTTCACATCTCCTTTGAGGGCGTTGGTCAGGTTGAGGGCATCCTTTGCGATACGCTCGTTGAGATGTTTCAGGTGGTCGATCTCGTTGAGCAGGATCGCCCGATCACGGGATTCCTTGTCGTAGACATCCTCCACCCGCCGCTTGAAATCGCCCAACTGCTCGCGCAGGGGCCCGATCACCCCATCCATCCGGACCTTGTTGTGATCGGCGAAAGTCTTGCCCTTCTCTTCCAGGATCCGTTCAGCCAGCGCCTTGAATTCAACGGTCAGCCGTTCCCGGGCATCGTTGAGCAGGGCGATCTTCTCTCCGGCCATACGGCGCTCGGCATCTAACCGGGTGGACAGTTCCGACAGCTTTTTTTCCAGGGAAAGATTCACACGGTTGAGTTGTTCCCGGGCGTGCCGGCTTTTTTCCAGCGCCTCCTCCAGCACGGGAATCCGGGTAGCCGTCTGGGTCAGGGCGGCCTTTTGCGCTTCCAGGTCGGCCACGGCATCGCGGCGTTTGTCTGACAGGTTTTCGGCAGCGGACAAGTCTAATCTTTGTATCTTGAACTGCTGCCGCACCGAGACCAGATTCTCTTCCAGGGCAGCCTTTTCGGTTTCCCTCAGAAGCTGTATGGCGGCCATGTCGCCTTTCAACCGTGACCGAACCACCAACAATGCGATCACCGAAAACAGAAACAAGCCGGCGGCGGCCCCACCGATCAGATAAATGATTTGGATCTGCGTCATCGAAACGTCCTGAAGGTTTCATACTGTTTATGATATGTTTTTTTCAATACTGTTCAACTGAGCAAAAATCGTCAAAATGCATACGAATATTTTCCCATTTCTAATTTCCAAACCGCTCTCTATAATTCCAACTTTCCGTTATCGCATAATAAAATTTTTAGGTATAAATATTGCTTATATTCGAAACCAATTAAGTCTTTGAAACGAAAGGGGGCCTGGATCATGAGCATTTCGGAAGCGTCAAAGCAGATCTATGGAAGCGTTTCGACCCGTCAGAATGACAGCATATTACCACTGTCTGGTGAACCTGAAGTCGGGATGAGAAAACCTCAGAGGAAGCATATTCAGAGGCAAACACCTGACAACAATGACATTCGAATGAATCGGTTCTTCGAAGGCCTGCTCTTTGTGTTACCTCTATCGATCCTATCTTGGGTCATTATTCTCTGGGGCATCGGCAACATGATCAGTTGGGTTGTCCCCCTCTGAATTAAATATAATATGCTTTATACCATTCCACAAATTTCCCGATCCCCTCTGGAACCGATGTTGCCGGCTTGAACCCCACGTCATTGATCAGATCATCCACATCGGCATAGGTAGCCGGCACGTCTCCGGGTTGAAGGTCCATGAAGTGTTTAATGGCTTCTTTGCCGAGGGCCGCTTCGATGGCTTTGATGAAATCCATCAGTTCAACCGGGTTATTGTTGCCGATGTTGTATATCTTGTACCTGGCATAAGAGGTGCCCGGATCCGGGGAGTCGCCGGTCCATTTGGGATTCGGGTCGGGACTATTTTTCATTACCCGGATGACGCCTTCCACGATATCGTCGATATAGGTGAAGTCACGCCTCATTTTTCCGTGGTTGAATACGTCGATGGGTTTACCTTCGAGTATGGCTTTGGTAAAGAGAAACAGGGCCATATCCGGGCGACCCCACGGCCCGTAGACCGTAAAAAACCGCAGTCCGGTGCAGGGCAGATCAAAAAGATGGCTGTAGGTGTGGGCCATCAATTCATTGGATTTTTTGGAGGCCGCGTAAAGAGAAACCGGATGATCCACATTGTGATGGACGGAAAACGGCATATTGGTGTTGGCGCCGTAAACCGAACTGGAAGAAGCGAAGACAAGGTGCTTAACCGCTTGATGTCTACAACACTCTAGGATATTTACGAATCCAGACAAATTCGACGTCACATAGGCATTGGGATTGGTCAATGAATATCTCACCCCGGCCTGTGCGGCGAGGTTGACAACGACATCTATGCCATATGCTTTAAAAATCCCTTCGAGTCGATCCATATCAGACAAATCGGTTTTGAAAAAGGTAAACCCGGGGTATGAATTCAGCATTTCCAGCCTATCCTGCTTGAGCGTAAGATCGTAGTAATCGTTGAGATTGTCGACCCCAAAAACGCGGTATCCATCATCAAGGAGTCTTCTGGAAAGGTGAAAGCCGATGAATCCGGCAGCGCCGGTGACGAGGGCGTTTTGGTATTCGAGATGCATGCTGAATCCTCACTTATTTACGTGTTTTCGATGATCTCATTCACCATAATTTGCCGAATTTATCAAGCAACAATTAAGAAAACAACTTTTGAAAACAGGATCTTCATCGGCAGCGTCGTTTAGTGAAAAGAGATTAATGCAATGGCACACAATCTTCTTATCGGCGGGAATCGAAACCACATAAATGCTATGTGGACGAATATCATGTAAAAACTTGCCATTTTAATAACATTCGTGTATAGGATCCAACAAGCTAATGAGTCGGCCTTAAAACATTTTTTTTTAAAAGATAAGCGGCTGAAATGAAAAAGCCTTTCAAACTGTTGATCATCGATGACGCCGAAGAGATTCTCAATGCCCTGACCAATTTTTTCACCAAGAAAAAATATGATGTTGTCTCTGCGTCCAATGGTCTCGAGGGGCTTAAACATATTGAAGCCGAAGATGCCGCCTTCGATCTGATCATTACCGATCTGGTACTGCCCAGCATCAGCGGTGTGGCCATCATTTCGATTGCTAAGAAAAAATTTCCTGACACACCGGTGATCGCCATCACCGGTTGGGGGGAACACCCGGAGTCATTGGCCAAGGAAGCCCATGCCGACCACGTGCTGGAAAAGCCATTTAAACTTCCTGAACTGGAACAGCTGGTAATAAAACTATTAGCCGATGAGTAACCATTCCAAATCAAAAACAGGGCCGCCCATCGTCGGTGTAAGCAAGAACATGGAGAGGGTTCGTGAGCTGATCGAGCATGTGGCGCACACCGGGTTGAATACGGTCGTTTTCGGAGAAAGCGGAGTGGGCAAAGAGGTCGTTGCCCAGAACCTGTACCAAAAATCCCCCCGGTTCGGTAAGCCTTTCATCAAGATCAACTGTGCTGCTTTACCCGAAGGGCTGCTGGAAAGTGAGCTTTTCGGCTATGAGCGCGGTGCTTTCACCGGTGCGGAACAAAAAAAGAAAGGCAAGTTTCAGCTTGCCCACAGCGGTGTCTTGCTTCTGGATGAAATCGGCGACATGTCGCTTCCCCTTCAGGCCAAATTGCTTCACGTGCTTCAAAGCGGGGGAGGATTTTCACCCCTGGGATCAGAAAAAGAGGTCCAAACAGACACCTGGGTGATTGCCGCCACCAATCACGACCTGAAAAAGGCGATCGACGAAGGAAAATTCCGCGAGGATCTCTATTACCGGCTGAATATCATCAAAATCCACGTGTCTCCGCTACGAGAGCGGCCCGAAGACATTCCTCTGCTCATTGATTTCTATACCAAAGAGTACGCCGCCATGCTCAACGACCGCCATATCGAAAAGCCAAGCGCCCAAGTGATCGACCGGCTGTGCGTCTATAGCTGGCCGGGAAACGTCCGAGAACTTCAAAATGTTTTGAAACGGATGTTGGTACTGGGTGACAGCAACCAGATCGTCGACGAACTTTTGAACGGCGAACGCACGTCATCCCCGACAAGCGAAGCAACGAATGGTCCGAACCAGCAGGTCTCGCTGACCCAAATTATCGATTTAGACGGCAAGAATTCGCCTGACAATCAATCATTTTCACTGAAAAGCGCCAAGAAAGAGGCCGTGGAAATGGTGGAACGGGAGATCATTTCCCATGTGCTGGCCAAAACCGACTGGAATCGAAGCAAGGCCGCAAAGATATTAAAGATCAGCTACAAAACGCTGCTTTATAAAATCAGCGACCTGAATATCATCCCACCTGAGAAATAGAACCCTGACCAATTACCCAATGCTGCGGCACTGATCTGAAAATCATGCATCAATTCGCCGCTGATCACCGCCGGGGCCACCCGGTGAAAAAAGCCCAACAGGAACCCACAACAGGTAAAAGACCGCGTCGAAACGCCACACGAACGGCCCGGCGCCCTCGGCGGGTGTATTGTGGTTTCCCTGGTGATTGGGTTCACGGAATTACAATCCCACCCGGCACCCCATCGGATGAAAGCTGCCGAACCTCAACCTTCTGGAAGGTATTGTAAAAGTCATCCGGCCCGTCGAAGTGCACGGGGAGATAGTTATCGGTCAATCCTTTCAAGCGTCCATCGGTCCTGTCCCGGGTCTCTTCAACCAGGACGACGGCTGTTCTTCCGACGCGGCGACCATAGAATGCCCGTCGCTGATCTGCACCCAAGCGGCGCATCCGTCGGCAGCGCTGCTTAATCACCGATGGTGGAACCTGGTCCTTAAATGAAAAGGCGGGCGTCCCTTCACGCGCGGAAAAAGGGAACACATGCAGATAGGCCACGGGCAGTGACCGAATCAAGGCGTAGGTATTTTCAAAGGCGTCATTCGTCTCACCTGGAAAACCGATGATGGTGTCCACACCAACAGCGGCATCGGGCAACCGACCGATGACGGTTTGGACCAGATCCTTAAAAAAGTCGCTGCGATAGGGGCGGTGCATCCGCTTTAAGATCCCATCGTCGCCGCTCTGCAAAGGGATATGAAAGTGCGGGCAGAGCCGACCGACGACATCTTCACCGGCAACCGCCAGGCAGATGATATCGTCGGATAGTTCCGCCGGTTCTATGGAACTGACACGAACCCGATCGATGGCACCGGCATCCCGGATGCGGCACAGCAGATCATACAGCCCGGTAACCGGTACCAGGTCGCGGCCGTAGCAGCCGATGTGAATGCCCGTCAGCACCACCTCCCGGTATCCCAGCCGTCCCAGCTGTTCGATCTGGGCCAACACCTGGTCCATGGGCAGGCTGCGGCTTCTTCCCCGGGCGTGGGGAACGATACAATAGGTACAATAGGCGTTGCAGCCGTCCTGTATTTTCAAAAACGGACGCGTTCGGCCGCCGTGGGCGATCGCGGGCAACACGGCAAATTGATCGGCACCGGTGACGTCCGGGCATGTTGCCCGTGCCTCAGGGACGGCGTATCCGGACAAATCGGCAAGGATCTGCTGGGGTATCCGGTGTTTGTCCCGATTGTCGACGACCCGGTCAACGCCATCGATGGCGGCCAGTTCCGCCGGTGCGATCTGAGCATGGCAGCCGGTAACCACGATGCGGGCATCGGGATTGTCCCGGATGGCCCGGCGGACTGCCTGACGGCTCTGCATGGCGGCCTTACGGGTCACCGTGCAGGTATTGACAATGACCACATCGGCCATGCCATCGCCAACGGCCGAAAAGCCCTGTTCCGATTCCACCAGTGCATTTCCGATAGCCTCGGATTCGCACTGGTTGACCTTGCAGCCCAGCGTTTTAATAACGATTTTCTTCATTTTATCTTGTGGTCCCAACGATCCACCCGCCACCGATGACCTCATCGCCGCGATAAAAAACCGCCCCCTGCCCCGGTGCGACGGCAGTCTGGGCCTGCTCGAATCGAACCACGGCACCATCATGCCCAACGGGCGACACCATCGACACCACGGCCCGGTGACGGTATCGAATTCGCGTATCGGCCAAGATGGGGTTTTCGGGCAAGGCGATAATCCAATTCATATCCGTCACCCGACAGCTTTGGGTACACAGGTCCGCTTTGGACCCCACCACCAGGCGGTTGTGTCGGATATCGATCCGCACGACGTAATAGGCTTGGCCGGCCGGACAGTTGATGCCGCGACGCTGACCCACGGTATATCGGTGCAGCCCGTCGTGGCAGCCCACCCGATTCCCGGCGGCGTCCACGATATCTCCCGACTGCTTGCAGATGTTGTTGCTCCGGATGAGAAACTCAGCATAGTGGACATCCTTGATGAAGCACACATCCTGGCTCTCTTTTGCGCTCACCGGCTGCAGCCCCTTTTCTGCAGCCAACGCCTTGACTTTTTCTTTGGTCCATATCCCCAAAGGGAAACAGGCACGGGCCAGTTGATCCTGTGTGAGGCGGGAAAGAAAATAGGATTGGTCCTTGTCTTTGTCCAGGCCCTTGCACAGCCGATATCGCCCCTCCTGATCCGCTTCCACCCGAGCATAATGACCGGTGGCCAGACGGGAGGCACCCAATCGGCGTACCTCGGCCAGCAGCGCACCGAACTTGATCGTCGGATTACAAACCAGACACGGGTTGGGCGTTTTTCCATCCTGGTAGGCGGCGGTGAAATAATCCACGACCTCGGCCTTGAACGGTATCTTCAGATCGATGATAACAACCGGAATATCCATTTTCCTGAAGAGACGGCGGACCTCTTTCCATCCCGGTTCGGCTGATTTTTCAAAACCGGTGAGAAAATGGACGCCGAAAATGTCGTGCCCCTGCTGTTTGAGCAGATAGGCGCAAACCAGAGAATCAACGCCGCCGGATACGGCAATGGCAATGGTGTCTGTCATTTAAAAAAGAGCTGCTTGGTGGGACGCACTTCCATGGCCCGCGGCGGGCATGCGGTGACGCATAGTTTACAAACGCTGCATTTCTGCTGATCAAATTCCACCACCATCTCCGGTCGTTTGACGGACAGGGCGCCGGTGGGACACACAGCCGTGCAGGATCCGCAGTGGGTGCATTTTTTCTCGTTACGTTTGATCTCCTGGGAGGCGTTTTGCACATCTACCCCCTGGCGTTTCAGGTAGTTGACCCCCTCTTTATAGCTCTTTTTGCTGCCGGAGACCTCCAGCACCATAAAGCCCTCCTTGCGCGGAAGGATACCTGCATTAAGGATGTTGAACATCAGACCGTATTCCAGGGCCAGTTTGCAGACCAGCGGTTTCTGAACTTCCGTCACGGGAAAGCGCAGTTTGAGTATTTTCGAATACACCTGTCGTCTCCTTAAATTCCCTTTATTTTTAAGTCCAAGCGGTGTAATCTAATAGTTAGATGAAGCGGTGTCAACCACATGAATACACGTCCATATATTTCGACCTGAATTGATCGATGAACCATTTCGCATACCGCACCACCGGACTGGCCATTAAAACCATCACCGGTCTCACCCGTGCCCGTCTGAACATCCACGGTGCAGAAAATCTACCCAACGGCCCGACCATCTTCGTGGTGAATCATTTCACGCGAATCGAGACCGTTTTTCTGCCTTACCATCTGCATCGGCTGACCGGGAGACCGGTATGGTCACTGGCCGCCTCAGAGTTGTTTGTGGGAAAATTCGGACGGTATCTGGAGCAGATGGGCTCCGTTTCCACCCAAGCGCCGGACCGGGACCTGCTGATGGTTAAAACCCTGCTCACCGCCGAGGCCTGCTGGATCATATTTCCAGAAGGCCGCATGGTCAAAAATAAACAGATCATGGAAAAAGGGCGGTTCATGATCTCCTACGCCGGCGGCAAACACCCGCCCCACAGCGGCGCTGCCACCCTGGCCTTGAGAACCGAATTCTACCGCCAACGAATGTCGGAGATGGCCCGGTCATGCCCCGAAGAAGCCCAACAGCTTGCAAACCGGTTCCAGTTGCCCTCCGTGGACAGCATCAGCCGGAAGCCCACCTGCATCGTGCCGGTGAACCTCACCTATTACCCGATGCGGGCACGGGACAACGCCTTGAGCCGCCTGGCCGAACGTTTGGTGGACGATCTGCCGGAACGCGTGGCCGAAGAGATCATGACCGAAGGCGCCATGCTGCTCTCCGGGGTAGATATCGACATACGCTTCGGCGATCCCATTGAAATCACCGCGAGCCTCTCCTGCCGGGCAATCCAGTGCGACATTCGATCTTCGGCGCCCATCGGCTTCGATGACCGAATCCCCTCCTATAAGATCATGCGGCGGGAAGCGCTGAAAATCATGCAACAATACATGGCTGCCATCTATCGGATGACCACGGTCAATCACGATCATCTGTTCGCCGCCTGCCTCAAAAAATCGCCGACCCGCCGCATCAACAAAGCGAATCTGAAACGACGGGTGTTTCTGGCCTCACAAATAAATAACGGTTCAGACCATGTTTATCTGCACAACAGCTTCGACAAGGACCAGGTGCACCTGCTCACCGACGACCGTTACCACAAATACAGTGAGTTCGTAGAGATCGCCGTAGAAAAAGGCGTGCTGGCCGCCGACGGACCCGTTCTTGAAAAGGATGCCGACCGCCTGGCCACGATCTTCAATTTTGATCGATCCCGAATCGAAAACCCCATCGCGGTAAGCGCCAACGAAGTGGAGCCGCTGACGCGGCTGCAGCGCCGCATCTCACGCCTTTGCTGGCAACCCGGATTCTGGCTGAAGCGCAAGGTTGCCCGCTATCTCATCAAACGCGCATTGGATGATTTCGACCGTGATTATGACGCGTTTGCCGGTTTTGAAACCGCCAAGCCCCGCAGTGTGGGTCGACCCTTTCTGATCAAAGGGGACCGCCGCCGGGTGGGGGTCGTCCTGGCCCACGGGTACATGGCAGCACCGGCGGAAGTTAGAGGGCTGGCTGAACACCTTGGAAAAATGGGATTCTGGGTATACGCTCCCCGTATGAAGGGACACGGCACCGCCCCGGAGGACCTGGCCGCCTGCACCTTTCAGGATTGGATCGATTCCATGGATGCCGGCTATGCCGTCCTCGGCAACCTGTGCCGGCGGGTGATCGCCGGCGGGTTTTCAGCCGGTGCCGGCCTGGCTCTGGATCTGGCCCAACGGGTGCCCGCAGTGGAAGGCGTGTTTGCTGTCTCCACCCCGCTGCAGCTGCAGGATGTATCTGCCCGTTTCGTTCCTGCCGTGGATGTGTGGAACCGCTTCATGTCGCGGATTCACCTGGACGATGCCAAAAAGACATTTGTGGATAACCAGCCGGAGAACCCGCAGATCAATTATTTCAAAAATCCCATCTCCGGGATTCGCGAACTGGATCGACTCATGTCGTCATTGGAGCCAAGACTACCCCGGATTACGGCACCGGCCCTGGTCGTCCAGTCACAGGGGGATCCGGTGGTCAATCCCTCAGGCACCGAAAAAATATTTAAACTGATAGGATCGACGGATAAGCAGCTGGTGTTGTTTAATTTCCAGCGCCACGGTATTCTGCTGGGAGCAGGCGCCGAACGCGTATATCGAATCATCGGCAATTTTTGTAATCACATTCGAAAATGGCCCCCACAGGTAACGACACCGGTTGAAGCACCGCCGGGGTCAAAGACCGACTGAAAGGACACGGGACCGAGGCCGGAGAACGGCGCCCACCGCACCGTCTGAGGGCGGGCTTAATCGATAAAAAAAGCCGGTCGCGATCCCACAGGCATCGCGACCGGCTTTCAATTTCCAATCGGACCGTTATCGGCCCTCTTTCGGATCCTGAATCAGCATGGTTGACGGATCCAGCAGCTGGTCACAGATCGTTTCACCTTCAGGACCGCCTTTTAAGCGGCGGATATGAATCTTCTTTCCTTCCGGCTGAAGCTGGATAGCGGCATCGAACAGGTCGGCAACAGATGCCAGCTGAACCGGCAGGCCGTCCATGCCCGGCTCTTCGTGCCGATGCGTGGTTACGGTAAACCACAGGTGCAGGCGATGGTTTTCGGAGAAGGCCTTGAGGCCCGCCAGCGGTGTTCTCAGGCGCTCATCAAAGGGCAGGCCATCGATGATCACCATATGGGGGTCGAATATCTGCCGTTCCTTGAGATCCTTGACCCGCTCCTCCAGTTTGGGCACACTAAAGCCTTCCACCTTGAAGGTCATGATGAACCGGTTCATCTGGATGGATTCCCACAATTCCTTGATCTGCCGTACATGGTACTGATGGGCCAGGCTGTTGAGCACCTCCTGGTACCACAGGCTCACCTTATCCACCGGATCGTTGAGGCTCACATGGAGTACGTTTTTCTGCTGCAGCATGGTGTTGAGGGCCACCTGAACGATCAGGGCGGTTTTACCCACACCGGCACGGGCCAGCACGGCCCCGAACCCCCCTTGCGGAACAATCGCCTCGTTTTCGTGGTCCATCAACCTCAGCGGGTTTCTGAGGATCAGGTCATTTTTCAGCATATCCAAGTTCCTCTCTTTCAAATTAATGACCCTGGCCTTGTTGCGAAGCCCCCTGGCCTCCCGGGGATTTTTACAGACATGCTCGTCTGCGACGGATAAGGCCGGGGACGTGTATGGTTGGGTCTGCGCCCGTTTCCGGGCATTTTTCCATTCGTCCGTGTCAATTGTGGTGATCACCGAACCCATGTGCCTCCTTCTTTGAGACAGGAAAAAAGAGGATCCCATGATCAGGCGACATTCTTTTTCTCTTCCTGACGCTTCCTGGCAATATCTTCAGAAATGCTCCGGGGAACCTGCCGGTAGGTGGCAAATTCCATGGTGAACTGGGCTTTTCCCTGGGTCAGGGAACGAAGCACCGTCGCGTACCCAAACATCTCAGCCAAAGGCACCTGAGATTCAATGGCGCACATGGGCCCCTCTTCCTGGGAACCGACAATCATGCCGCGACGTTGGTTCAACGAGCCCATGACCCCACCCTGGAATTCGGTTGGGGTCTCCACGGCCACCTTCATGATCGGCTCGTGAATCACCGGCGCGGCTTTCATATAACCCTCCAGAAAAGCCCCCCGAGCGGCAGCCTGAAATGCCATGTCAGACGAGTCCACACTATGGGAAGCACCGTCGTCTATCACCACCTTGACGCCGGTAACCGGAAAGGCCATTTTGGGCCCTTTGGCCAAGCACTTTCTGAAGCCCTTCTCACAAGCCGGAATATAAGGCGTGGGTATGGATCCACCGGTCACTTTGTTGTCAAAAACAAAATCTTCGCCTTCAACCGGCTCCATGTAACCGGCCACCCGGCCGAACTGGCCCGACCCGCCGGTCTGCTTCTTGTGGGTGTAATCGAACTCGGCCCGGCGCGTGATGGTTTCCCGGTAGGCCACCCGAGGCGCGCCGCTGGTTACTTCGGCGTCGTACTCCCGACGCATGCGTTCGATATATACTTCTAAGTGAAGCTCACCCATGCCGGAGATGATCGTATCCCCGGTCTCTTTGCTCATATAAGTCTGGAAGGTGGGATCTTCCTTGGAAAAGCGGTTCAACGCCTTGGACATATTGATTTCCGCTTTGTTATCCTTGGGGACAATGGCCAGGGAAATCACCGGATCCGGCACATACATGGAGGTCATGGTCAGATTTACCCTGGAATCGGTGAAGGTGTCACCCGATGCGCAGTCGACACCGAACAGAGCACCGATGTACCCGGCGGAAATTTCGGAGATTTCTTCCATCTGGTTGGCGTGCATACGCACCAGACGGCCGAGCTTAACCTTTTTGCCGGTACGCACATTCACCACGGTGTCACCCTTGGCCAGTTTTCCCTGGTAAACACGGATATAGGTGAGCTGGCCATATTGACCATCCTCCAGTTTAAAGGCCAACGACACGGTCGGCTTGGTGGAATCGGAGATCAGCGTGATCACGGCCTCGTCATGGTCCAGATCCAGCGCCTGGTTCTCCACATCCGCCGGGCAGGGCAGCAATCGGGTGACCGCATCCAGAAGTGGCTGAACCGCTTTGTTCTTGTAGGCGGAGCCCATGAATACGGGCGTGAGTCTCCGCTCCAGGGTCCCTTTTCTCACCGCGTCGATGAGCATCGCTTCCGTAACGGGTCCCTCTTCAAGAACCGCTTCGGTCAGTTCATCGGAAAACAGGGAAGCGGCATCAATAAGCGCCTCCCGCTGTTCCACGGCAGAGTCCACAAGGACTTCCGGGATCTCCTCCATACGGATGGTTTGGCCGTTATCACCGTCAAAATAGAGCGCCTTCATCGTCACCAGGTCGATGACACCTTCGTGATCGGCTTCGAGTCCCACGGGAATCTGCATGGCCACCGCGTTGTGGCCCAGTTTATCCTTGAGTTGCGCGATCACGCGAAAGGGATTGGCGCCGCTGCGGTCGCATTTGTTGACAAACGCGATGCATGGAACCTTATAGCGTTTCATCTGCTGATCCACGGTGATGGATTGGCTCTGTACCCCACCCACCGAACAGAGAACGAGAATGGCACCATCCAGCACACGCAGGCTGCGCTCGACCTCGATGGTAAAATCCACATGGCCCGGTGTATCGATAATGTTGATCTCATGTTTTTTCCACTCGCAATAGGTGGCCGCGGAGGCGATGGTGATCCCCCGCTCTTTCTCAAGCTCCATGGAGTCCATGGTTGCGCCCACCCCGTCCTTGCCCTTGACGTCGTGGATGGCGTGGATCCGATCGGTGTAAAACAGGATCCGTTCGGTAAGCGTGGTTTTCCCTGAATCGATATGGGCGCTAATGCCGATGTTTCTGATGTTGTCGATGCGTGTTGCCATGATCCCCTCTGGTTGTGAGCGCATTGCCTGACCGGTTGAAGCGCTCCGTCTTTTGCGTTAAGGTGAAATAAAAAGATCCCGCATTTGGCAATGACCACACCAGATGGGGGACCCTCTACTACCGATCAGCTTGCTGGTGCGCTAATATAGTGTTGTTGAAACAGATGTCAACATAAATTCTTACATTTAACCCGTTTCCAACCGTCGGCGGCTCGTCCGGTCCCCATGATCAGAAAGGCGATGACGTTTGAATTGGGACCATCTACGCAACTCCCCTTTGGACACCGCAACCCAATTGCAACCACGTGTTGACGAACCGGGGGTTTACAGTCTATGGATAGTATTAGATCAACGAATCCTAAATGAGCCGCAGAATGCTTAATAATCAATCGTGGAAAAATTAATAGCGCAAAACGAGGCCCTTCGTCGAAAGCTACGGCTTTTGGAGAGGGAAAAAGAGGCCCGGCGTAAAACTCAGTTTATCGCCAATGCGGCCGATCAACTGCTCACCATGGTCGACCGAGATTATGTTTATGAAAGCGTCAACCAGGCCTATTGCCTGGCCCGGGGGCAAGATCGCAAAAACATTGTCGGCAAAAGCGTCGCCGCCGTCTGGGGACGGAAGCAGTTCGACTCGATCATCAGACCCAGGCTCGACAATTGTTTTGCCGGCAAAGTGACCAACTCTGAAGACTGGTTCAAGTTCGACGGCAAGGAACTGCGCTGCTATCAGGTCACCTACAATCCTTACCGGGACGACAACGGTCAAATTACCCATGCCGTGGTGGTCACCCATGACATCACCGCCCGGAAGCAAGCGGAATCCGGGATAAAGAGGGCCAACGAACGGCTCGAAAGGCGGGTGCAACAACGTACCGAGGCGCTGGAAGCCGCCAACGATCAACTGCGCAATGAAATCGAAGAGCGCAAACGCGTCGAAAAGGCCCTTCGGGAAAGTGAGGACCGATACCGCTCCGTTTCCCGGGACATGCCGGCCATGGTGTGTCGCTACCTGCCCAACGGAAACCTCACATTTGCCAACATTCGGTTCATGAAACACTTTGAGATTTCCGACGAAACCCTTTTGGACACCAATATTTTCACTTTCTTTTCCGACACCGAAGGACTGAAGATGAAAAGACGGTTGCAGCGCCTGGGTTCGGTAAATCCCATGGTCACTTACGAACAGTGCTGCCGGACCGATGCCGAGGAGACCTTGTGGCGGCAGTGGACCGACAGCGCGTTGTTCGATGAACAAGGCAACACCATAGAATACCAGAGCGTCAGCATCGATATTACCGAGAAAAAAAATGTGGAAAGCAAACTCCAGCAGGCGCAGAAGATGGAAGCCATCGGCACCCTGGCCGGCGGCATCGCCCATGACTTCAACAACCTGCTCATGGGAATTCAGGGAAACCTCTCCCTGATGTATCTGGATGTCAACCACGCGCATCCACTGTTCGACAATGTCCACTGCATTGAGCAGCTGGTGGACAGCGGTGCAAACCTGACCCGTCAGCTGCTGGGATTTGCCCGGGGCGGTAAATACGTGGTCAAACCGGTGAACCTAAACGATGTGGTGGCCGAAACGGCCGCCCTTTTCGGCCGGACCCGGAAATCCATCCGTATCCATGAAACCTATGAACCCAACATTCAGATGGTCTCCGCCGACCGGGGACAGATCGAACAGGTCCTGATCAATCTCTACCTCAACGCCTGGCAGGCCATGTCGGAAAAAGGCTCTCTATATCTCGAAACCCAGAATGTCACCATCGACGGGAAATTCGTCAAACCTTTTGAAATCAGCCATGGCAACTATGTACGGGTATCGGTGACCGATACGGGTAAAGGCATCGACCCAGTCATCTCCCATCGGATCTTCGACCCCTTTTTCACCACCAAGGAATTCGGTTGTGGATCAGGCCTTGGGCTGGCCTCGGTGTTCGGTATCGTGAAGAACCACGACGGCATAGTGGATTTTGAAAGCCAGACCGGCCGCGGGACTACTTTCAGCGTCTACCTGCCCGTCTCACTGGAGACCGTCAAGACGCCGTTACCCGAACCGAAGGGCATCCTAAAAGGACCGGAAACCATTTTATTGGTAGATGATGAGCCCTATATTCTGGATGTCGGCGTGAAAATGCTCGAAAAAATGGGATACGCCGTGCTAAAAGCCTGCTGCGGCGAGGAGGCGGTCCGTATTTTTTCCGATGCCCACCAGCAGATCGACCTGGTGATTCTGGACATGATTTTACCGGATATCGGAGGCGAAGAGGTCTTTGACCGGTTACGCACGGTCAAACAGGATATCAAAGTACTGCTGGCCAGCGGCTACAGCATGGGCGATGCCTCGGCCATCATCGATCATGGATGCAACGGATTCATCCAAAAACCCTTTGGCATGGAAAAACTCTCCCATGCTATCCGGGAAGTGATCGATGACGGTCACCACCAGCCCGCCGAATGATTGGAAAGGTCGCGGGTTCGAAGGTTCAAGAGAAATACTCAAAAAATTACCGGGGCGGGACCCTTAAGGATAAATAAATTCCAAATTCAGACCTCCTCCTTTTTGGAAAAACCGCCCAACCTTTGCCGACGATTAAGATACCAAACAGCTGTATCGCAACTTATAAGGAATCCTTTACCTTCATGGCAGCTCAAGCCCACCGTCCAGCAACGCCATCACCGTCTGCAACCCTCATTCTCGCCCGTAAACACGAAGCGGGCTTTGAAGTCTATCTGCTGCGCCGCAGTGCCGCCAGTAAATTTATGCCGGGCACCTATGTCTTTCCCGGCGGCAACCTGGAAGCCGAAGACCTGGATACGGCCTTTTGGCTAAACCACGTGGATCTTCCCGTGGACCGGTTGTCCCAGACCCTGGATGGCGAGGTGGACCGGATGCTGCCCTTTGCCGTGGCGGCAATCCGGGAAACCTGGGAGGAGGCCGGGCTGCTGCTGGCTGCCCCCCTGCAAGAAATCTCCGGTCCGGAACCAAGCGCAAGCAGCGGCATCCCATTCACTCGGCAGATACATGATAGTGGCCTCGTCCTCTCTCTCTCCAAGCTGGGTCGTTGGCATCACTGGATCACCCCGAAACTGATGCCGATACGCTTCGACACATTTTTTTTCGTGGCACCTGTCGAACAGGATCAAGCGTGCCGGCCGGACAATCATGAAACGGTGCACGGCACCTGGGCCACTCCCGAAAAGGCGCTGGTGGAAAACGCACGGGGCACCCTGCCGCTAAGCCCCCCGACCCTGGTGACCCTGCACCAGATGCTTCCTTTTACCGGCCTCGACGACCTGATGGCCGAATCCCGCCGCCGATCCTGGCCGGCACCCATCTTGCAGCGGTGGTGGCCCCTGGATAAAGGCGCCTTGATCATCGATCCCTGGGACCCGGATTATGCATGTGAAACCGTGTCCGTAGAGATCGACCGTCTGGAGAAGGACGTCTTGCCGGTGGGTGCACCCTTCTCACGGTTGTGGCGGCAGCGGGGAATCTGCAGGCCGGTGCGGCACCCTGATGAAAAAAGCGGATAGGGATATAAACGGAAGATCTTTAATGTTTAGGAACTTACCGTCAATAACGGCAAGCACTTGAAAGGTATTCGCCCCCATGCTGCGCGTTTTTCAAACCGACATTTTAGACCCGGAGCAGTTCGTGGTGACCCTGGAACTGGTACCCGGGCGGGAATCCACCGGTCGTTCGGTTGACACGGTCATGGGCATTGCCCGAGACGCCTTCGCCGACGGTCGCGTATCCGCAGTCTCCATCACGGACAACCCCGGCGGCAACCCGGCGCTGAGTCCCGATGCCATCGGCTACCGAATTTTTTCCATCGGAATGGACGTCATCGTTCACTTTACCTGCCGGGACATGAACCGCGTGGGCATGGAAAGCCGGGCCCTGCAGCTGGCCATGATAGGCATGAAAAACATCCTGGTCCTGACCGGCGATTATTCCGGCAAGGGCTTCGGTGGCCAGGGGGCGCCGGTATTCGACTTGGATTCGGTAACCCTGCAGATCATGCTCATGCTGATCGGCAAACGAATCAACGCTGCCGGGGATCCCGACGGTTATTTCACCGGTTGCGCCGTTTCCCCGTTCAAGCAGACCGAAGGGGAATGCCTGGCCCAGTATGCCAAGATGAGCCGCAAAGTAGCTGCCGGCGCTCAGTTCGCCATCACCCAATTGGGCTACGATGCCCGTAAATTCCATGAACTGATCGGCATTCAGCGGCATATGAACCTTCAGATCCCCACCCTGGGATCGGTTTATCTGCTCACCCCCAACGCAGCCCGCATCATGAATCAGGGACGGGTACCGGGCGCCGTCGTTACCGACCGACTCCTAAACACCGTTGTTCGGGAATGGCAGGACAAGAAAAATGAAAAAACAGCG
>Ga0209633_10001633_pt1 | contig 22689 bp, 19 predicted proteins | sample Cruoilmetagenom1_FD_187290 | JGI IMG/M metagenome (GOLD analysis project Ga0209633, IMG submission 187290) | Oil polluted marine microbial communities from Coal Oil Point, Santa Barbara, California, USA - Sample 1 (SPAdes) (version 2) | ecosystem: Environmental > Aquatic > Marine > Oil seeps ...
TTGCTAACAGGTGATCAAGAGTTTGATAGCCCTAAAACCTTGGCTGCGTTTGCCTTAGCGTTGGGTTTATTTGTGATTACCTTATTACTCAATTACATCGCCTTGCACATCATCAGAAAATACAGGGAGCAGTACGAATGATTAAATACGCTAGAGAAAAACTTTCCCTGAGCGGAGCCCAAGTGTGAGTGCAACAACGAAAAAAATAGAAGCAGGCTTAAAAAAGCGTTACGCCAAAGAAAAGCGTTTTCGTTTTTTTGGTGTGGTGTCACTTCTAATCAGCTTTTCCTTTTTGTTGGTTTTACTGGTGACTATTACGAGTAAAGGGTTACCTGCATTTCAACAAACCTACGTTAAGATTGATGTAGTATTAGATGAAACCCTATTGGGGGTGAATAAAAACTCAGACGAAGATGCTTTATTTTCAGCGAACTATGGTAAGGCTGTAAAAAGTAGCCTTAATGAAATGTTTCCGGGTGTCACTGGGCGTAAACAAAAACGTGCTTTAAAAAATATAGTGAGTAAATCTGCCGCTTATGATTTGCGCGATAAAGTGCTAGAAAACCCTGCCTTACTTGGTACAAAACAATCTTATTGGTTTTTGGCTAAAGATGATGTTGACGTTTTTATGAAAGGGAATATAGACCGCAATTTGCCTGAAAGTGATCGGCGTATAAAAGATTATCAATTAGCATGGATAGATAAACTGCTCGAACAAGGTCGATTAGAAAAACGCTTTAATACCGTCTTGTTTACAGCAGGTGATTCCAGAGAGCCAGAACAAGCAGGATTGAGGGGTGCAATCATGGGTTCTTTGCTCACTATGTTGGTCACCTTGCTACTTTCATTTCCTATTGCGGTGGCAGCAGCGGCCTATCTTGAAGAGTTTGCACCACAAAATAATCGTTGGGTAGATTTAATTGAAATAAACATTAATAACCTTGCAGCGGTGCCTTCGATTGTATTTGGTCTGCTAGGACTTGCGGTTTATATCAATTTGTTCGGTGTGCCCCGTTCTACACCACTGGTGGGTGGTTTGGTGCTCACTTTAATGACGTTGCCGACTATTATTATTGCCAGTCGCGCAGCGATAAAATCGGTGCCGCCTTCAATTAAAGAAGCGGCTATTGGTTTGGGTGCATCACGCGTACAAACATTATTTCAACATACGCTTCCTTTAGCGATGCCAGGCATTTTAACGGGTACTATTATTGGTATGGCGCAGGCCTTGGGTGAAACAGCACCGCTATTAATGATTGGAATGGTCGCGTTTGTATCCGATGTTCCTACGGGGATTTTAGATCCATCAACGGTGATGCCCGTTCAGATTTATCTTTGGTCAGATAGCCCCGAAAGAGCCTTTACCGAAAGAACCTCGGCAGCAATTATGGTGTTATTAGGCTTTTTAGTTTTAATGAATTTAATTGCGATCATGTTACGCAAGAAATTTGAACAGCGTTGGTAGCATTTACGTTGACCCTGCCATTTAAACATTGAGTAAGAAATTATGAATGATGTAATTAGCACATTACCCGGAACGACAACTCCGCCGCTTGAATCGGAAGATACAAAGCCGAGCGTTGTCCCTAAAGTAAACCAACGCAGTGAATTTGATGTTGAAATCAATGGCACGGTAGGTGAACCTTTTGTTGATAATCCAAAAATGACATCACGAAACTGTGATGTTTTTTATGGTGAAAAGCAGGCAATTTTTGGTGTGGATCTTGATATTGGCAACAACGAAATAATAGCGATGATTGGTCCTTCTGGTTGTGGCAAATCGACTTATTTACGTGTACTTAATCGTATGAATGACACAATACCCATCTGTCGAGTAACAGGCGAACATACACTCGATGGCAAAGATATTTACGCAAAAAACCAAGACCCTGTTTTGTTGCGCGCACGAGTGGGTATGGTCTTTCAAAAACCCAATCCTTTTCCAAAATCTATTTATGACAATGTAGCCTACGGCGCGCGTTTACATGGTTTAGCTTCTAATCGTTCAGAATTGGATGAAGTCGTGGAATCTAGTTTGATTAAGGCAGGCTTGTTTAAAGAAGTAAAAGATGACTTGCAGAAACCGGGTACGGGCTTATCAGGTGGTCAACAGCAACGTTTATGTATTGCACGCGCCATTGCAGTTGATCCAGAAGTCATATTAATGGATGAGCCAACCTCGGCACTTGATCCCATTGCAACCGCATTAATCGAAGAATTAATGGATGAGCTAAAAGAAAATTACACCATTGCTATCGTGACACATTCGATGCAACAAGCGGCGCGTGTTTCACAACGCACAGCTTATTTCCATTTAGGAAAATTGGTTGAGGTGAATAAAACGGATAAAGTATTTACCAATCCGGAACATCAGTTAACAGAGAATTATATAACGGGGCGTTTTGGGTAGTTAATCTATCCTTATCACTGCTAAAAATTGTCATTTTTATAGCTTTGGGTTGATAATTTTTAGAAGTAATTTGAATAGATAAATAAATTTGGTTGAAGTAAAAAATCAGGAATAAATAATGGAAATCGGACAACACATATCACAGCGTTACAATAAAGAATTGGAAGATATTCGCAACAAGGTTCTAAAGATGGGAGGATTAGTTGAATCTCAATCTGATGACGCCGTAAAAGCCTTATTGGAACGAGATGCGCAACTAGCTGCAAAGGTTTCAAGCTCAGATCAAGAAATTAACGCAATGGAAGTGGAAATTGATAACAATTGCGTCCAAGTCGTTGCACGTCGTCAGCCTGCGGCAAGTGATCTACGCCTTATTTTTGCGGTGGGTAAAGTAATCACGGATCTTGAACGGATTGGCGATGAAGCTGAAAAAATAGGTAAATATTCTAAAAAGCTCGCGAAGAAAAAAGCAACGACAGGCATGCATGATGAGCTGACACATTTAAGTGAGCTGGTGCTCAATTTATTACATGAAACCTTAGATGCGTTTGCACGTTTGGATTCTGAACAAGCAATAAAAATTATCGTTAAAAGTGCGAAAATTAATAAAGAATATAATGCCCTGTCGCGTCAGTTGATTAGCCACATGATGGAAGATCCGCGTAATATTAAAAATGTGCTGCGCATATCTTGGTGTGCTCGTTCCTTAGAACGTATTGGAAATTATTCGACCAATATAAGTGAATATGTTGTTTATTTAGTCGAAGGAAAAGATATACGTCATACTGATGTTGATGAGGTACTTGCTGAGTTTTTCCCTGAAGATGAAGGTTAATAGCATCTGATTAATTATGTTGACCTTATTAATTATTGAAGATGATCACGCGATAAGGGAAATGTTGCATAGTTTTCTTGCGAGTAAAAACTATGTGATAAAAGAAGCTGAAGATGGCGAACGAGCATTGCATCTTTTAGGAGAGTTTAATCCAGATTTAATCTTACTCGATTGGATGCTACCTGATTTAAGTGGCCCAGAGATTCTTCAAATCATTCGTAGTAATCCCGTACAAAAAGATATTCCCGTTATTATGTTGACGGCACGTGCCGAAGAAGCGGATAAGATAAAAGGCTTAGAAGTCGGTGCGGATGATTATATGACAAAGCCGGTATCGCTAAAGGAATTACACGCACGCATTCGCGCTTTAATACGACGTTCGCAAGGTTTGAATGCAGACAAAGTGATTCAATTTGGAAAACTGTCGTTAGATCCCGAAAATAATGTGCTTAATATCAATAATAAACCGATAAAAATAGGACAAACAGAGTTTCGCTTGTTACATTATTTTATGCGTAAACCGGATCGTTTGCATAGCCGTTCGCAATTGCTTGATCAAGTGTGGGGGCAGGGTACTTTTATTGATGAACGTACCGTTGATGTTCATATTCTACGGTTACGAAAAATATTAAAACCGTTTGGAGCAGATCGTATGATACAAACAATGCGTGGTGCAGGTTATCGTTTCTCAACGAAAGAAGAAACATAATTTCCTCAGTTGACAGTCTATGGGTTTTGAAAGCTCTGATTCTGATGAAGTGATCGTCATTCTCGTGAAGATATGATGTACTTTTTGGAATTGATCAAAGGTTCCTTTAGTAACATATGAATAATCGAAAAATGAGTGCATGTTAATGGATAATAGTTATTGGGCTCTCGAGCGTTGGCGTTTTGCCTTGGTGTTATTCATAACAGTACTGGGTGGTATGGTCAGCGGATATTGGTTGGCAAGTTTTAGTTTGTCGCTACTTGGCTATGTTGCTTGGTTGTTGTTTAAATTAAATCAATTGTATCAATGGCTTGAAAATGGCGCTAAAGCACGAAATCTACCTGATAACAATGGTATTTGGGAACGCATAACCCACCAAGTCCAAGGGTTTCAAAAAAAGAGCGATACGCGCAAAAGACGTATGGCAAATCTGCTCAAACGCTTTCAAGGCATTATCACAGGATTACCGTATGCAACCGTGGTGCTCAATGGTAATAATGAAATCGAGTGGGCAAATAAAATCTCTGGGGATTATCTCAATATAAAAATAAAAAGAGATCGTGGGCAACGAATTGATAACCTTATTCGTCGACCAGAAGTACATAAAGCATTGCTTAAAAACGCAGATAAAGAAATTCACTTAACCTTGTCGCATAATGTGAATCGGTTTCTTGCTTTACAAATAATTCCGGTGCAAAAAGACCTCAAATTATTAATCGCTAGAGATATCAGCGAACGCGAAAATATATTGCGCATGCGTAAAAACTTTATTGCGAATGCCTCGCATGAATTACGCACACCGCTAACGGTTATTGCAGGTTATTTAGAGATTTTAGAAGAAGAGGATAGCTTACCGGAACATTTACTTCCGGCTATTTTATCTGCCTCGGATCAATCCACACGAATGCAAAGTATTATCGAAGATTTGCTTACACTATCTCGCCTAGAAAACTCTGAATTAAACAGTGATACTAATACGGTTATTAATATTCCATCGTTATTAGAAAGCATTTGTAGTGATGAAATAACACTCATAGAAAACGATGTGCACTCGCTTGAAACTAGTATTGATTCTGATTTGAAAATTACCGGAGCAGAGGCTGAAATCATCAGCGTTTGCAGTAATTTAATTCATAATTCGGTACGCCATACGCAAGATGGCACGCACATTATTGTTGAGTGGAAAAAGATGCCCACAGGTGAAGCTTGCCTGCGTGTAATTGATAACGGGCAGGGCATTCCTCAAGAGCATTTAAATCATCTCACCGAAAGATTTTATCGTGTCGATAAAGGACGTTCGCGCGATAAAGGTGGCACAGGTTTAGGCTTGGCAATTGTGCAACACATCATTCAACGACATGATGGGAAATTATTGATTGAAAGTACAGTGGGTAAAGGTTCTACCTTTAGCGCTTGTTTTCCAAGAGATAGAGTTATTTCAGAAAAATAAACTAAGTAAAATTTTTACAAACTCATATCAAAGCGAGTGTATTGTTTTTACCAATAAAAAAGCCTGCATAAATGCAGGCTAAAAAATAGAAAAAGTATACTCGCTATAGCAACTGACTATTTTTCTTATACCAATAGATAAGCACTCCAACCTATGCTATTGAAGTACCGAGAATTCTACAAACTAATCTTGAGTGGAGTTGGAATGCTAGAATTTAAACTTGTGAACGATACCGAAAATGATATTTGTTTCGTCGTTACCTTTCGTGCCTTTCACGTTTTCTGCAGAGTTGATTACTCCGTAAAGGCTCGTGCTCTTAGCAAGTTTATGGTCAAGACCTAAAGTAAGATCGGTAGAGCCTTCAATATCTTTGCTACCATTGTTAGCATCATCAGACGCTGCATATTGTAGCTTTAAGGTATTTTTTCCGCCAATTTTATAAGCACCACTCATAACATAGCGCGATTGCTCTTCCGAACCTGTTTCGTCTGTATCGGCTACTTCATATATAGCACCTAATGTTACTCCAGCCAATTTTGTTGAACCCGATACACGAATAGCGCTTGAATCTTCTGAGCTATCTACACCTGAGTCATAAGCTATTGCGCCAAAGAAAGGTGTCTTTTTTAAACTTTTATCACCGTAAACTAATGCAGTAGAAAACGCATCACCTAACTCTTTGCCTTTACCTGGCATAGTCGCTAACTTAAACTGTAAATTACTAAATTTTGGTGAGTAATAACCAAGAAAGTCTTTTTCACGTTCTTGAGTATCCATGTAAGGATCACCAATACGTGCGATGTCAATAATATCGCTGAACAAGTCAATTTTACCTTCTGCTTGTTTCATAGGTGTATCATGGATACCACCAATTAATGTACCTAATCCACCGCTAAGACCAATGTATTGGTTACGCGCTTTTAACAATCCATCGTCACCGTTTGTATTGCTACCTGTTAGGTCTACTTCTGTTTCCCATTTGTAGATTGCATCTAAACCTTCAGTTAATTCTGTATTGCCTTTGATGCCGATACGTGATGCAAAGCTCTTTAGCTCCGTGACTGCGTTATCAGCGCTGTCAACGTCTGTATTGATAATACCAACATTTGCTTTACCGTAAATTTCAAAATCTGCAAATGCGCTTGTGCTAATTAAGGGTGATATGAATAGTGTTGACATACCTAATAATGTGATTGATTTTTTCATTAGTAACTCCGTGTGTATATGTGTTGAAAAGGACTAAGTTTTTTAAATCTGATTGATACATATGTTGTAAAAATGCATCAATTTGAAGTGGGGCTACTATTCCAGAGAAATATTAAAATTTTGTTAAAGTTCCATTAATATATTATTAATTACTAATTCTTTTTATCTTGAACTAAAAAAGGGCTAGTTTTGGTTTTGTCATATTTTTGAAACATCTGTGTGCTTTAATCTTATGATTAAAATTAATCACAAATAAAAATATGAGCACAATACTGTTAGTCGAAGATGAGCAACCGATTCGTTCGATGTTGGAATTTGCTTTGAATAAAGAAGGCTATAAAACACTCGAAGCAGAAACCATTCAGCAAGCACAAGATGTTTTGAATATAGGTCGCCCTGATTTAATTTTAATGGATTGGATGTTGCCCGATGCCTCTGGCGTGGATATGGTGAAAGATTTAAAAAAGAAACCGGAGACCAAAGAAATCCCAATCATCATGCTGACCGCTAATTCTGGTGAAGAACATAAAGTGCGCGGTTTAAACGCAGGGGCAGATGACTACATTACCAAACCCTTCTCTCCGCGCGAGCTCATTGCCCGTATTCACGCCGTGCTAAGACGAACATGCGTAGATTCTGCCGAGTCAGATATACTCACAATGAATAAGTTGATGATTGATAAGGCTTGCCATCGCATTTCTGTTGAGGGTAACAATCTCGATCTTGGTCCCACTGAATTTCGTTTATTGGTCTTTTTAATTGAACACCCAGAACGGGTTTACAGCCGTGATAGTTTACTCAATCAAGTATGGGGTAGACGTGTTTATGTCGAAGAACGCACCGTTGATGTACATATTTTAAGATTGCGCCGTGCGCTATCCCCTTGGGATTATGATCGTTATATACAAACCGTTCGCAGTATCGGTTATCGCTTTTCTGAAAAGGAATAATTAAATTAGGGAGTAGTGCATTATCAGTGTATTGCTATTTTATACTCGTGGTGTATTTATAAATTTGATCTGGGTGGCTCTGCTTTTACTGATTTCATCTTCATAACAAGCCAATACCCCATCGAAACAATTGCCAGAGACCAGACAATCGCCGCTCCAGTTGGCAAGTCTAAATATAAAGAAACCAGCAAACCTAAAACATAACCTGATACACCTAATAAAAACGCTTTTAGCAAGGCTTTATGAGTTTCTTTAAACAAGGCAAAGGCAGGAATGACTAAACTGGCAAACACGAGATACACGCCAACGACTTGCACCGAAAAGGTAATAATCACAGCAAAGACTAGATAAAAATGGCTGGATTGTATCATCGCTGGAATGCGCCAGTACAATAAACCAAACAGCAGGGTGACTAAGGCAAGTGGCAGAAGGTCTTGCCAAGTTGTCCATAATATCTGCCCGATTAATAATTCGCGCAGGTGTTCGCCGCCATGGGGATTATGCGCGAGCAAGAGTAACCCCGCCGTAGCCGCGAGTACGAAACTGATGCCGATTAGTGCTTCTTGCTGTTCTCGCAGCACTGTTTCTGCCTTGCTCAACAGGAATGCACCACAAAGGGCAGCCGCCAATGCGACTAACTGGGTCTTGAAACCATGTACTTCCCAGCCAAGGGTATGTGCCGCAATAACACCGAGTCCGGCAATTTGTGCAACCGCCAGATCAATAAAAATAATGCCTCGTTGCAGCACCGCACGACCCAGCGGGACATGAGTCAGCAATACCAATAACCCGGCAACCAAAGCCGGGGCAAGTAACGACCAGTCCAGCATATCCTGCATAGTGCTTATCCTTTTGCTTGAATCAGACGATTGATAATGTCATCAAACAAACTGAATAAATCTTTGGCAGCGGGTGTGCCACCTACCGTAGAAGGTATTTTGACCGCAGGAATACCTGCTTTATTGGCTAACCAGTTGGCAGAGCGCGGGTTCTGGTAAGCAGAATAGATGATCATTTTCGCGGGTGTCTGTTTTAACGTTTGTAACAAAGCACTGAGATGGCTACCTGATGGCGGTATGCCAGGCTTGGGTTCAAGTGCCGCTATTTGTTTAAGTCCCAACCAGTCTTGCAGGTAAATCCAGCTTTTGTGGTGTACAACAATCGGTGTGCCTTTTAGACTTGTTGCCTTGTTATTCCAGCCTTGCAAGGCTTGTTGCCAGCGCTGTTTGAATTGCTGATAACCTTGTTGATAGTGTGCAGCTTGTACGGCATCCACTTGTTTCATTTTCGCGACCAGTGCGGTAGCAACCTGTAAAATACGGCGAGGATCAGTCTGGATATGCGGATTTCCAGTAGCGTGAACATCGCCCATACTGCGATCCACCTTGCCCATAACACCCAATAGTTTCACATAGTCCGTTGCCATAAAATGCCCAGGCTTTCCTGTCTGGATGGCAGAGTTTCCTGATTTTTGTAATAGCAACGGCAACCAGCCAGCCTCAAGTTCAGCACCCGTGCATAACAGCATATCGGCTCGTCGTGCCTTGGCAATCAAACTAGGGCGTGCTTCGATATGATGCGGGTCTTGCTGTGCCGTAGTGGCATTGTGGACCTTGACTTTGTTGCCGCCGATTTCTTTTGCTAGTGCACCCCATTCAGGTTCACAGGCGAGAATAGTCATATCGGCTTGTGCTGTTGTCGCTGTTGATATGAGTAATACAGTAATAAAAGTGAATATTTTTTTCATGATAATAATTACCTTTCAGAATAGGTTAAACGCGAATCAAAACGCATGAGCGCCATGAGATCCTAGGCTATGAATGAATTGCACGAAAAACTGATCATCCTTCTCATCCGTGGTTTCATCACGGTTATATTGCAAACGCCAGCGACTATATTCACGCGGTGAATAATCCAGCATCAGACTGGTGCGCTTCGGTGTAATGCCATCATCACCCAGATTACTGACTTCATAGACATGATGATCATCAGCAATCCCTGCTAATTTATTATCACTGTCCAGTTCACCGTAGCGCATCCCGACACGCCATTGCGGACGGAACTGGTAAATGCCTTGGGCATACCAGCCGCTTTGTTCTCCACCGTAATCGAAGGCGCTTCTGGTGCTACCATCAGCGTTTAGCATAGTGAGCTTTCCAGACTCATCCCGTTGCAGGTATTCGGTCTGGAATTTGAAATTACGTTGTTTTGAGTTGCCGTTAGGTGCCCATTTATAGACCAAATTAATCGCATTAATTTTGCTATCAATATCAAACGAAGGCGTTACTTCTGGTACATCCTCTTCATGCAAATGCGCGTCGCCTGTTCGTCCGTTTATATCACTGGCGCGCCAATGTCCAAGCCCCAATAACCAGCTATGATCTGTACCGATGTCACCGCCTAGCTTGGCAAAAATCGTACCAGCACCTACTGTATTACCACTGTTTGCAGCGGGAAAATCATCACCTTTGAATAGCTCAGTGCCAAGTTGTAGATAGAGATCAGTTGGTGCCAGATAACTAAACTGCATTCCGTCATCATAGGTATGTGCGCCAAATAGTCCTTTGTAAATCAGTGCATTGTCAGCAAAATCCCATTCATGATTATGTTTGGCACTTAAATAGCCCAGATCAGACATGAAACGTCCTGCCTTGATGCCGATACCGTTGCCCAGCCCCTGCGTTTCAACATAGGCTTCTTCCAACTCCATTTCTAGACCTTCTTCAGTTTCAAGGATGCCAACCGTAGTACGCGTATGTAACTTGTCACTTAAATTACCGCTAACCACTGCTTCGATATGACCTGTATGCAAACCTTCACGAAAGCCGTGACCATGCGCTCCCTGAGGGAAACCCGCTATGCCGCCATGGTCATTATGTTCTTCCTCTTCATGGCCTTCCTCTTCTTCATGTTCGTCCTCATCGTGATCTTCATGATGCGAAGTATTTGAGTTGTAATAAATCCCCTCAATTATCAAACTACCTTTCCATTGGCTGGTATCAACCGCGAAGAGGGGTTTCTTGATTGGTGTGCTATCAACGCTGGTTTCACTGCTCGTTTCTGCGTTAAGCACAGGCGAAGACAATGCAACTGCTATGGCAGATGCTAATACTATTTTGTTCATGATTTTCCTTCTAATAATTAATTAAGGAAACTCTGATTAAGTCTGGTTAGATTAGGTAATTCTAGCCAGCATAAAATAATTGGACTTGATCAGAGTTTCCTTGAGGCATACGTAACGATGCATATCGCTGTGTACCGTTCTTACTGATTATTTGTGTATAAAAATAAAACTCAGGAAAAAATAGAAGGAGGTGAACGGGATTGAGGAAGGGGCTTTTTATGATCGTAAAGATGTTGGACAGAAGCCGTATAGAAAAAGAAATCAGGTATGTTGACTAAAACAGCAGAGGAAGATTGCAGAGTAGTGTCAGAAAGACGCTCTGCTGCTTTATAGAGATCACAAGATTCTTCAAATTGATGAAACTGATGCTCGGCAGCATGCACAACCGCGCCATACTGGACGTATAGCACTAACAATAAAGTCAATAGTGAAAAGAGTCGTTGTAGCTTCATATTTTCTTAGTCTAAAACAGATAAGGGGTGTAATCAAACAGATTTTTTAGGCTCTCATACAAACTCTCAAAAGAATAGTGGAGCTTCTTTAAGCGCAAGAGACTGTTGTAATAAAAATTTAACACAGCTGTCACTATTCATACATATTCCAACACTAAGATACTCGCCATATAAGTTAATGCTGATAAAGATTCAGAAAGAACTTAGAAATAGAGACCTTTGCACGAGAGCATGACAAATAAATAGCTTAGGCTAAGCAACGCGAGCTAATAGCTTTAACTGACCCGTTAGGGTTAGGTGTTGTTTACCGAATAGTTTCCCTGTATTCCCTAAAAATATAGAGAAGTTACGCTGATTTTTTAAGAAGCTTACTGTTTATCTAGTCATACTTTCGTGCAACGGTCTCAAGTATCTTTAATTATGGAGTACGTAAAATGAAAAAATTACCATCAATGATTGTGGCGGGTATAGCAGTATCTTCTTTTTCAATGAATGCTTTCGCACGTGATCATATCGAGATCGTCGGTTCATCAACTGTTTACCCTTTTGCTACGGTAGTAGCAGAAACATTCGGAAAGAAAACAAAATTCAAAACTCCCAAAATTGAATCAACGGGTTCGGGCGGTGGAATGAAACTATTTTGTGCCGGTAATGGCATTGATACGCCAGATATTACCAATGCTTCGCGTCGTATTAAAAAGAGTGAATTAGAAAAGTGTAATGCAAAAGGCGTCAAGCTAACTGAAGTGAAAATTGGATATGATGGTATTGCAATCGCGAATGCTAAATCAGCACCTAAATACAATTTAACTCGCCAGACGATCTTTTTTGCGATGGCAAAACAAGTACCTGAAATAACAGCTGATGGTAAATACACAGGCAAGTTGGTGCCAAATACTTACACGAAATGGAATCAGATTCTTCCAGACTTACCTGCAACAGCAATTAAAGTTATGGGGCCTCCACCCACCTCAGGAACTCGTGATGCGTTTGCAGAATTGGCGATGGAAGGTGGTTGTAAAACCGTACCTTGGATTAAAGCATTAAAGAAAACAAACAAAAAAGAGTACAAAATAATTTGCCATACCGTACGTGAAGATGGTGCATACATTGAAGCAGGCGAGAACGATAATTTAATCGTGCAAAAGCTTGTGGCAAGCCCAAATATGCTGGGTGTTTTTGGCTTTAGTTTCTTAGATCAAAATTCAGATAAAGTACAAGGCTCATCTATCGACGGTAAAGATATTTCTTTTGCCAATATCGCGAGCGGACAATACCCCGTTTCTCGCCCATTGTATTTTTACATTAAGAATGCGCATGTTGGCAAAGTGCCTGGCATTAAAGAGTTTGTTGCCGAGTTTACTGCAGATTCAACGTGGGGCGATAACGGTTACTTAAGTGAAAAAGGAATGATTCCTATGCCTAAAACAGAGCGTGGGTCATTTAGTTTAGCGGCTAATTCGCTTAAGTCTTTGTCATTATAAAAATAACAGTGCTGTTTTGCACTGAATTTAGATAGACAGTACGGGCATCTTATCAATAGACCCCTTGCACTATGCTAAGACCCGTGCTGACCTTCTAATCAATATTTTCACAATCACAATCATCATAAGATGAAGGATTAATCATGAATAAACCCCTAAATACAATTAGTCTTATTGTTGTTGCAGCTGTAACCACTTCTTTCGCTATGAGCGGATGTGGCGGTAGCGGCAGTAGCGATAGTAGTAGCTCAACGGAAGCTGTGTTAAAAGAAGTGCCAACTCCAGCTGACGATGTTGCAAAATCATCATTAAACACTGTAAACCGTTTAACCCTGAATGGTAAGGAACATAAGGTAAGCTATACGCAGTTGATGAAAAGCGGACATGCCGACAATGGTGAGATTTTTGGTGCCTTAAAAGATGAAAACGGTAACTTAATTAAACACCCTGATGGTTCAACCGTTATCTGTAATGGAACGTCAAATTCACCTACGGTAGAAGGTAGTGGTCTTGATCATACGGCTATCATTGAAAAAGAAGGCAAATTACACATGGTTTCGCAGTTTGAATGTCAAGTCGGCGCTATGTATACCGCAGAATTGAAACAATCTGCTGATGGACAATTGTCTCCGGTTGCTAACACGCTCAAATTTATTGATCAGTCTGCATACAAAGGCGGATGGGTTCATTGTGCGGGTAGCAAAACACCTTGGAATTCGATGATTGGCTCTGAAGAATATGAACCCGATGCACGTTTGGCAGAAGCAGATGGTATTAATCCATCCGATATATATTATGCTAGTGCAAAACACTTTTTTGGTGGTGATGCCAGCAAGTTAAACCCTTACTACTACGGTTGGACGCCTGAAGTTAAGATCGAAGGAGGTGAGCCTGTCTACCAAAAGCATTATGCGATGGGTCGTGCGGCGCATGAGTTAGCCTATGTAATGCCTGATAAGAAAACCGTTTATATTACCGATGATGGTGTCAATGACGGTTTTTACCGTTTTGTAGCGGATACGGCTGAAGACTTAAGCAAAGGTACTTTGTACGCGGCGAAATGGACACAAACTTCTTCAGCAGGCGGCGGAGCAGCGGATCTTACTTGGATTGAGCTTGGTAAAACAAACGATGTAGATATAAAAACTTTGGTTTTAGCGGGCACGTTGAAATTCTCAGACGTATTGGATGCAGATGTTGTCGTCGATAAAACAACGGGCACGTGTAATGCAGGTTTCACTTATGTGAATACAGAGCGCGGTTCAGAATGTTTGAAATACAAAGACATCAACGGCGATGTTGTCGTGGATGCTATAGATAAAGCACTCGCGGCTGCATTGGAAACGCGTCGTGTTGCAGCAATGGAAGGTGCTACGACTGAGTTCCGCAAATTTGAAGGTTTCACTTACGATCCTAATAGCAAAAAAGCCTATGTTGCGATGTCTGCCATTGAGCGTGGTATGGAAGCCGGCTATTCCATTCCTAAAGAGTCTAACAAATACGATATTGGTGGAAACAACGATATCAACCTTGCCTACAACCAATGTGGTGCGTTTTATGAGTTAGATATTGATGCCAATATGGTTGCAACCAGCATGACCTCTGTTGTTGAAGGCTTGCCATTACCTACAGCAGATGGCTATGGAAATGGTTGTCACGCGGACTATATTTCAAACCCAGATAATGTTGCCTTTATAGAAAATACCAAGACGCTGTTAATTGGTGAAGATACCAGCAAACATACTAACAACGTGGTGTGGTCTTACAATGTAGAGAGTAAAGAGTTAAAGCGACTTGCGACGGTTGAGCAAGACGCAGAAACAACCTCTCCTTATTGGCATAAAGTAGGAAAGTTTGGTTACATCACCTTGGTTTCTCAGCATCCAATGGAAGATCAGAACGTTGATCAATCAAAGAAAGAAAGCAGTATCGGTGTGATTGGACCTGTTCCTCTTAACTAAAAATAGTGAGTTAGCATCTAGTAAGCACGCACACTCCGTCTACTTAATAGAGGATGTTGTAAAAAGTAAACATTGTAGGTTGGTGGGGTGAGGAACGAACCCCAACGTATCAATGCTGCTGTTGAGCTTCCTGCGTCAGCACCAACCTACACATCAATACTTTTGCGACAGCCTCTCACGGGGAGAGAGGATTGTTCTGGATAATAATCATTCTGCTACGAGATGATGCTTATAGCGGATTTTTTTATTTTGAAATAGAGAATGGAAATTATGACTTCTTCCCAATATAAAACATTACTGCTCTTTGTTTTTATTTCGACAATTTTGATTAATTGCGGTGGTGGTAATAGCCAAACGCATCAACAAGCGGATACAACACTTGTTTCCATTGGCGGGCTTATCCAAAACCGAGAAGCGCCTATTCCTTCGCAATGTTATACAAAAACAGAAGGGCATCATAACCCTTGCTACACTTGCCACCAAAGTTACACAGATGGGCGCGCCAATGTACAAAATGATGCAGATTTACAAGGCGATTATGCCTTTTCGTGGCTGGGTGTTAAGAATCATTGGCTTAATCTTTTTAAAGATAGAAGTCAGCAGGTGTCCGCTATTTCTGACGATGAAATACTCAACTATATTTCGCAAGATAACTACACGCCACTAAAAGCGAAATTAGAATCTGACGTTAATTGGAAAGGTTATATTCCTGATTTAGCTAATTATCAATCAACCACAGAAGCGTTTAGTGAAAATGGTTTAGCCAAAGATGGGAGTGCTTGGGTGGCATTTAATTACAAGCCACTGCCGAGCACTTTTTGGCCAACCAATGGTTCAACTGACGATGTGCTTTTAAGGCTCCCAAAAATATTTCGAGCCAGTAATAGCTGTGCAAATTTGAGTGAAAGCATTGATGTTTATTATGCAAATCTTGCTTTGCTAGAAGCGACGATTAAGCAGTTAACTGAAATTAGTACGCCTGAAATAGACGAGAATAAAATCTGTGTTGATTTAAACGGTGATTCCCAATTAGGCAGAATTACACAAATTACAACATTACCTGATCATTATGTTGGGGATGCCTCAACGATTAAACGTCATGACACACTTTATCCTTTGGGTACGGAATTTCTTCATTCGGTACGCTATGTTGGCGTAAGTGATGTAGGTGATATTTATACACCACCACGCATGAAAGAATTGCGTTATATGAAGAAAACTCACTTTTTTAATAAAGGTGAATTGAGTGGGGCTTATAAGTTAGAAGCCATCGAAAAAGAAGATGAGATCATTCCTACGTATAAAAATACAAGGCACGGTCTACTGAATAGATTTGGCTGGTTAGTGTTGGGATTTATCGAAGATAAGAAGGGAGCATTACGACAACAAACGCATGAAGAAAATAAATTTTGCATGGGTTGTCATTCCACCGTCGGCACCACAATCGACCAAACCTTTGCTTTCCCGCGCAAAATCACAGGAGCAAAAGGCTGGGGTTATATTAATCTGAAAAATATGGTCGATGTTCCTAACTACGGTGAAACAAAAGGTGAAATTCTTACTTATTTAAAACGTGCGGGTGGTGGTTCTGAATTTCGCTCCAATACTGAAATGTGGCAACGTTGGTTTAATCCCGATGGATCGCTCAAAGAAGATGAAATAAATGCTGCCGATGTTTACGCCTTAATCACACCATCACGCGAACGCGCACTTACCTTAAATAAAGCGTACAAAGTCATTGTAGATGAGCAAAGTTTTATCTACGGGCGTGATGCCATTGTGGCACCACCAGGAAATGTTTACGACAATGTGCCAATAGAAAACCCACCATTAACAGAAGACAATCGTTATCAATGGGATATTCGATTGCAATGGTGATTGTCCATTCGTATTGGTGAATATTGATCAAGATTTAAATTTCCAGAGTATCGCCTCATTTGATAATTTCACCCTCAAACTTCCTTATTCTATGGAGGAGGTGACTTGGCATTCTCTACGAAGCTTCTTTTAAAGCTGTCTTATTCGGTATTCCAACTACAAGTGCTTCCAGTAACGCTTTTTGAGCATGCAGACGATTCTCAGCTTCATCCCAAACTACGCTTTGAGGTCCATCAATAACGTTTGCACTGACTTCTTCTTCACGATGCGCTGGCAAGCAATGCATAAAAATAGCCTCTTTGTCCGCTTGTGCCATTACTGCAGAATCCACTTTGAATGCTTTAAACGCTTTTTCGCGGATTTTCTGTTCTTCTTCTTGTCCCATGCTTGCCCAAACATCGGTGGTGATTAAATCGACGTTTTTCACTGCATCATTTATATCATGGAATAGGGTAATGTGATCACTTAAAGACTGCATCAATTGTGCATTGGGCTCATAACCTTTTGGGCAGGCAATATTGAGATGAAAACCAAACTGTTTAGCAGCATTCATCCATGAATGGCACATATTATTGCCATCGCCAACATAAGCGACTGTTTTACCTTCAATACTGCCACGGTGCTCAACATAAGTCATCATATCGGCGAGTAGCTGGCAAGGGTGGAAATCATCGGTCAGTGCATTAATCACGGGGACTTTTGAATATTTGGCGAATGTTTCTACAATTTCGTGACCAAAGGTGCGAATCATTACCACGTCAACCATGCTGGATATAACGCGGGCACTATCTTCAATGGGTTCACCACGCCCTAATTGAGTGTCGCGAGATGATAAGAACATGGCGTGACCACCCAGTTGATTCATACCTGCTTCAAAAGAAACACGGGTACGCGTGGAAGATTTTTCAAAAATCATCGCTAAGGTTAGGTTTTTAAGTGGTTCGTACACATCGCCGTTTTGGCGCATCTTTTTTAATTCGATGGCACGTTGAATCATCAATTGTAATTCATCGCGGCTAAAATCCATTAATGTAAGAAAATGTCTTGGTTTTGACATTGGTTGTAAATCCTGTAATTTGTTTAAATGTTTAGATTGCTTCTAATGTTTATTAGTTCAAGTCGGGAAATGAGAGTTTACGAGTGTAAATGATCATTTTTCAACCTAGAAATAGCAAGCATTTGGGGTGATGTAAGCTGTTACTAAAATGTCTTAATTAAGATAGATACTGTACTAATGATAGTATCAGCTTGTGCTTTGGTGGTTATCAACGGAGGCAATAAACGCACCGTATTTCCGGCGGTTACATTGATAAGTAAGTTTTCATCAAGTGCTTGGCTGACTAAATCGCCGCAGTCTTTGCTTAACTCTATGCCGATCATCAAGCCTAAACCACGAATATCTTTAACGTATTCAACATCCGCAAGTTGTAACTTGAATTGTTCAAGCATGTAATGTCCGATGTTCTTAGCATTTGCTACAAGATTATCGTACTCAATCGTTTCAATAACAGCTAAGCCTGCACGTGTAGATAATGGATTGCCACCAAAGGTTGAACCATGCGTACCCGCTGTTAAAATATCAACTGCTTTTCCGGCGGCTAGGCAAGCACCAATAGGTACGCCATTGCCTAACGCTTTCGCCAATGTCATTACATCGGGTTTATCATTAGGTGTTAGACTTTCCGCTGAATGCGAGTGTTGAAATGCAAACCATTCGCCAGTTCTGCCTAAACCTGTTTGAATTTCATCTAACATCATCAGCCAGTTATTATCATTACAGATTTTGCGAATATTACTTAAATAGTCGCTATCAGGAATAACAACACCACCTTCGCCTTGAACAGGCTCGACTAAAATAGCCGCAACGTTTGGGTTACTTTTAGCGATTTCTTGAATAGCATTAATATCGTTATAAGGCACACGTACAAAACCTTCGACAAGAGGAGAGAACCCCGCCTGTACTTTGCTATTTCCTGTGGCTGATAAAGTCGCTAAGGTACGCCCATGAAAGCTACCTTCCATAACAATAATATTGGGGACTTCTATGTTTTGTTTCTTACCATAAAGTCGCGCCAGTTTAATAGCCGCTTCGTTAGCTTCCGCACCGGAATTACTAAAGAAGACTTTTTCCATTCCCGATAAAGCACAAAGCTTATCGCCCAATTCTGATTGATGCGTTATCTCGTAGAGGTTGGATGTATGTAGCAATGTTTTTGCTTGATCGGCAATTGCCTCAGCTACTTTCGGGTGTGCATGACCTAAACCACACACGGCGATGCCAGAAATAGCATCTAGATATTCTTTGCCATTGGTATCAGTAAGATAAGCGCCTTTGCCACTTTCAAAAGCGACCGGTAAACGAGCATAAGTAGACATGAGTGAATCAGCCATTGGTAGATATTCCAACTAAAATACAAAAGGGTAACGATATACGTTACCCTTTTGTGAAAAAGCGAGCAATACTGCGCGTTTTTCAGTTATTTGTCAATTTTTGTCGGTATAGGCGTTTTAAATCGCAAAACCACCATGACCAAATGCGACCATACACATGAGCATAGGAATTGATAATAATGTGTTGGTGCGAGACGCCATTAAGGCAACACCTTTTGCTTTTGCAATCGTATCCGCATCGGCTGTAACCATACCCAGAATTTTCTTTTGGTTTGGCCAAATAAGCACCCAAACATTAAAAAGCATAATAGTGCCTAACCAAGCACCGATACTAAGAATGAGAGAATCACTTTGGAAAAGAAATGTCTTAATAAAACCAAGCTTCATAGTCTCAAGCATCGCAACACCCGTTATCCACGTTGCCACTGCACCCCAACGAAACCAAAGCAATGCACGCGGCGCAACATACTTGTTAATTGCCGCAGGCCCGGGTTCTTTATCTGCTAATGCGGCGCCCACTGCTGGCACTTGCACAAAATTGAAATAGTAAAGAAGACCAATCCAAATAATGCCCACAAATACGTGTAACCAAACGATTAAAGAACCGAGGTTAAGTGAAAAACCACCATCGGCGACAAGACCAATGATAATAGCGAGAATAAAGCCAGCTACAATAGTACCTGTGACGGATTTTAATGGGTTCATAGATTAAGTCTCCAAATTGTATAAATAATATTCAACATAACGAAAGATCGGGAAGTGATTCTATCACAATTTGATATTAATCAATTTACTCAGACTTTTAGAATGGAAATAAAAAAGGCCACCTAATTGTTGCTAGGTAGCCTTTGTGTAGGATTGTATTTGTTCTTTTTCAGAACAAAGCACAGCTTACATATTAGAATTTACGAAATCCCAATTAACCAGATTCCAGAAATCAGCTACATAAGCAGGGCGTGCATTACGCTTATCAACGTAATAAGCATGTTCCCAAACGTCGATAGTCAATACAGCATGCTGACCATCAGAAAGTGGGCAACCTGCATTTGATGTGTTTACGATTTCAACTGAACCGTCAGCGTTTTTGATTAGCCAAGTCCAACCAGAACCGAAGTTAGTCACTGCTGATGTTGAAAACTTCTCTTTAAAATCTGCGAATGAACCAAATGCTGCATTAATAGCTTCGGCTACTGCTCCAGTAGGCTCGCCACCCGCATTACCTGCAAGACAGTTAAAGTAGAATGTGTGATTCCATACCTGTGCTGCGTTGTTGTAAATGCCGCCTGCAGGTGCTTTTTTAATGATGTCTTCAAGTGATAGATCAGCAAACTCAGTGCCTTCGATAAGGTTGTTTAAATTAGTAACGTAAGCTTGATGATGTTTGTCGTGATGAAAGTCCAATGTTTCAGCCGAAATATGCGGCTCAAGTGCGTCTTTTGCGTAAGGTAAATCAGGTAGTGAATGTGCCATTTTGATGCTCCGTATTTGCATGAGAAAATATAACCGCGCAAGGTTAAATTAAACACGAAGTAACTTCAACAGTTGATTAATATTGTGTGGTTTGATTCTAGAGTTAAGTAGTATCAGTGTTTTTTCATTATGGTGTTTATGACGATTGTACGTGTAAATATTTCATTTTTAAAAAACTACACAGTAAGCTTGCTAAAAACTAGAGGGGTATGTTTTTATAACTGTTCTATTTTTATAGGGTATAGACATAAATGTGCGGAATTTGCGGTGAATATAGATTAGATGGAAGCTTGCCAGGGTTGAACCACATCCAGGCGATGATGGAAAAGCTGGAAAAAAGAGGTCCAGATCATGCGGGAACATTTTCTGATGGTGCATTAGCCTTTGGGCATCGTCGTTTGTCTATTTTGGATTTATCTGAAAAAGGCAATCAGCCGATGATTGATCCAGAGCTTAGTTTGGCGTTGGTTTTTAACGGCACAATTTATAATCATCCTGAATTACGCAAAGAGCTATCGGCTAAAGGTCATACTTTTTTCTCAACGGGTGATACTGAAGTTATTTTAAAAGCTTATGCAGAATGGGGCACAGATTGCGTTAAACATTTCTTGGGCATGTTTGCCATTGCGGTTTGGGATTTAAAAGAAAAAACGTTGTTTTTGGCGCGTGACCGCATGGGTATCAAGCCACTTTACTATTCATTTACGAAAAGCGGTTTTCGCTTTGCATCAAACACACAGGCATTGTTAGCCAGCAACGATACAAACGATATTGACACCTCGATTGACCCAGTAGCCTTACATCATCAATTCACCTTGCATGCCGTTGTGCCTGCGCCGATGACGGTCTTAAAAGGCATACGTAAACTAGAGCCAGCACATAGTTTATTAATCAAAGAGAATGGCGATCAGCAACTCAATCGTTATTGGACACTTGATGCTACTCGACCGAAAGAGGAACGCACGGATGAAGAATGGACAGAAGCCATCCACGAATCATTAAAAACAGCGGTTCGTCGTCGTAATGATGTTTCAGATGTACCTGTCGGCGTTTTGCTTTCTGGTGGACTAGATTCAAGTTTGCTTGTTGGCTTGCTGGATGAGATCGGCATACAAGATATTCCTACTTACAGTATCGGTTTTGACGATCAGCCCGAAGAAAAAGGCAGTGAGTTTGAATTCTCCGATGCGGTCGTTGAGAGATTCAATACTAATCACCACAAAATTCACATTCCGAATGAGCAAACGTTAAGCCGTTTACCAGAAGCGATTGCGAATATGTCAGAGCCGATGTTTGGGCAAGATGCGATTGGTTTTTATCTGCTATCAGAACAAGTCGCTAAAGATGTAAAAGTCGTGCAATCAGGGCAGGGTGCGGATGAAGTTTTCGGTGGATATTTCTGGTACGACAAAATGAACAAGGCAAAAGGGACGCACTTAGAACGCTTCCGCCAATTCTACTTTGACCGTGATCATGACGAAATGGCAGAAATGCTAATGCCCGCATTCGTCGATAGAGATTTTACCGCAGAAACCATGACTAGCCTGCTTGAAGCACCCAATGCAGACACCTTTATAGATGCGGTATTCAGAGCTGACACCACCATGCTCATTGTCGATGACCCCGTAAAGCGTGTCGATAATATGACTATGGCGCATGGCTTAGAAGCGCGCGTACCCTTTTTAGATCACGAGCTAGTAGAGCTTGCCGCCAAAATGCCACCGCACATGAAATTGAAAGACGGTGGTAAACACGTACTTAAAGAAATCTCACGCGGGCTAATTCCTGACAGTGTGATTGATCGCAAAAAAGGCTACTTTCCAGTGCCAGCGCTTAAATATGTGCGTGGTGAGTTTTTAGAATTTATGCAGGATATTTTGAACTCGCAAAAATGTAAAGAGCGAGGGGTTTATCAACGATCGTATGTCAATAAATTATTGGCTGCGCCCGATGAGCATCACACAAGGATTCAGGGTAATAAGCTTTGGCATATGGCTTTGTTGGAGTATTGGTTGCAGGATAACGGCATATAGCTCGATTCGCACTCATATTTTGTCCCAGCTCGGCGTTGCTCCCGTGCTCAAATCAGTCACATACTTACTTGTATGCTCCTTCTTTTGCGCGCAGGTGCGCCTTGATCTGAAACAAAATCTGAGCGCTTAGAATGCTGATCTTATAATTATTCTATCTTCTTGAGATTAGGTTTTTTATTCTTCTTTCTAGTTTTTGAATACTTTCATCGAACTTTTTAATTAGTCAGCCCTGAAAAAGTCATACACCTTTGAATTAAAATGAATTTCCACCTAATATACAGATTTATTTCGACCAGAAAAGCTATAATAAATGCTGGTTTCTGGTCGAAAGGTTGA
>Ga0209633_10001635_pt1 | contig 22680 bp, 21 predicted proteins | sample Cruoilmetagenom1_FD_187290 | JGI IMG/M metagenome (GOLD analysis project Ga0209633, IMG submission 187290) | Oil polluted marine microbial communities from Coal Oil Point, Santa Barbara, California, USA - Sample 1 (SPAdes) (version 2) | ecosystem: Environmental > Aquatic > Marine > Oil seeps ...
CTTTGGAATTATAATAACAGCTTCTTCCAATTTCTTGTCCGTTACCAGCTTTAATTGCATAGTAATGATATTTGTCATCAAGTGCTGTTCCAGTAGTCCAACGTTTTTCTTCAGGGGCATTCTTTTCAACTGAAGCAACTCCGTTATTCATTGCTTTTTCAGTTGTATAACCTTCTGAACGCAAAAATGTTTTCCCAGCTTTATCATTAAAAGCAAAGTAATGTTCTTTTCTATCTTCCCTAAAGAAAATATGAAAACCTTCTTTACCCTTGTAATCTTCACAAGGTAGGTAATCATCAATAGCTACAGCTTCTTTTTTCGCTTTTGGTTTTTCATCAGCTACAACTTTTTTATCTTCAGTTTTAGCAGCAACTACTTTTTGCTCACCTTTATCATCAAATTTAACTTTTCTGATTTTTGGTTTACCAACTTTCTTTTTATCAGTATCTTCTTTTTCTTGTTTTTTCAATTTCTCTTTTTCAGCAGCTTTTTCAGCTTTAACTTCTTGATATTTTTGAGAACCTTCAATAATTGCATCTGCCATTACTTTTGTAATAACTTCTATTGTTCTACTAGCATCATCATTAGAAGGAATAACATAGTTAACTGGTTCTGGATCACAGTTTGTATCAACAATAGCGAAGATAGGAATGTTAAGTCTTAATGCTTCATTAATTGCAATAGATTCTTTTTTAATGTCAACAATAAAAATTGCGTTAGGCATTCTTTTCATTGATTCAACACCTTCAAGAATTTTTCTTAATTTTTCTTTTTCTCTAGTTTTGAAAAGTTGTTCTTTTTTTCTTAACTTATCAAATGTACCATCAGTTTCCATCTTTTCAATTTTTTGCATTCTATTAATACTTTTTCTAATAGTTGCAAAGTTAGTAAGCATACCACCAAGCCATCTTTCACTAACCCAGTTCATACCACAACGTTTAGCTTCTTCTGCAATAACACCTTTAGCTTGTTTTTTTGTTCCAGCAAATAAAATAGTTGAACCTTCGGAAGTCATTTCACGAAGTTTATTTGCAGCTACTTCAATTGATTGTTGTGTTTTTTTTAGATCGATGATGTGAATGCCGTTTTTTTCCATAAAAATGTATTGACGCATTTTAGGATTCCAACGACGTGTAAGGTGACCGAAATGTGCACCCGCTTCAATAAGAGAGGTTAAATCTACTTTAGCCATAATTTCTCCTGTTTAACTTCTACTTTCTTCTACTTTGCCTTCCATCCATTTTTAAGTTGGACACAGGTGGCAAATCCGAAAGTATGAATGATGTTTTGTGTTAGCGGATCACAATTAAAGATCCGCCAAAAATAATTATCTTTTAGAAAATTGAAATTTCTTTCTAGCTTTTGGTTGCCCTGGTTTTTTACGTTCAACCATTCTAGGATCTCTACGTAATAAACCTTCAGGTTTTAGCAAAGGACGCAATTCAGGATCACCATCAATTAATGCTCTGGAAATTCCTAATCTAATTGCTTCAGCTTGTCCACGAACTCCACCACCATTTACATTTGCAAAAACATCGTATTTACCTAATGTTTCAGTAAACTTGAACGGAAGAATTACATCATCTCTGTTATCTTGAACAGGGAAGAAGTTTTCAAATTCGCGTTTATTAACTGTAATTTTACCTGAGCCATTTCTTAAAATAACTCTAGCAACAGCAGTTTTTCTACGTCCGACATAAATTTTATCAGCCATTTAATTTCCTATTATTATAAACTTAGTACTTCAGGTTTTTGAGCTGAATGAGGATGCTCACTACCAGCATAAACTTTTAATTTTTTTATTAATTGTCTACCTAATTTGTTTTTAGGCAACATACCTTTTACTGCTTTGTGAATTATTAATTCCGGTTGTTTAGCTTTAAGTTCAGCAAAAGTTTTAGTTTTTACGCCACCAGGGTACATTGAGTGAGAAAAATATGTTTTCATATCTTCTCTCTTACCAGTTAATTTAACTTTCTCGGCATTAACAACAACTACAAAATCACCTGTATCCATATTTGGAGTGAAAATTGGTTTGTGTTTACCTCTTATTATAGTAGCAACTTTAGTAGCAAGTCTACCAAGAACTAAATCATTAGCATCTATAACGTGCCATTTTCTATCAGCGTCTTCGGTTTTAATAAATCGTGTTATTTTTTCTTGTCTCACCTATTTCCTCCGTGAAAAGAGATTTTTATTTAGCCTGTAAATGTAAGTGAATAGATAGGAAATGTCAAGAATTAGTAAATTAATAATTTGTGCAGCAATTTTTAGCTGTTTCTTATGATTGTTTCTAGAGTAATATTTCTTATATCTATTTTTTCGTTCAATTCGAAATATATTTGTCAATATTATTTGCTACTACACGTCCTTCATTAATTGCCCACACAACAAGTGATTGTCCAAGTCTCATATCTCCGGCAGCAAATAGCCCTGGAATATTTGTCATTTTTTTGTTATCTGTTTTTACGTTTCCTTTTTTATCAAGCTCAATATTTATTTCAGTTAATAATTTGTCTTTCTTTGGTCCAATGAACCCCATAGCTATGAAAACTAAGTCGGCGTCAATTGCAAATTCTGAACCTTCAATTTCCTTCATTGTTGGTTTTTGCGTCTTATCATTGGATTGAATAAACTCAACTTTAACAAGATGAAGTTTTTTAAGTTTTCCATTTTTACCGGAAAACTTTTTAGTTAGAACACCAAAATATTTTATACATCCTTCTTCATGAGATGTTGAAACTCTATCAACAAATGCCCATTGTGGCCAAGGATTGTTTGAACTTCGATTGTTAGGTAGTTGCGGCATTAACTCTAAATTTGTAACTGATTTTGCACCTTGTCTATTTGCAGTACCAATGCAATCTGAGCCAGTATCACCTCCACCAATAACAATTACGTTTTTTCTTTTTGCAGAAATGGGTTTTGTTCTAAAATCGTAATTTAATAATCTTCTGTTTTGTTGAGTTAAAAAATCCATTGCAAAATAAATGCCATCTAATTCTCTTCCTTCAATTTGCAAGTCTCTTGGGTTTTCAGCTCCGCCGCAAAGAACTACTGCATCAAAGTTTTCCATCAAATTTGTAAGTGACTCATCCTTTCCTATCTCACAATTAGTTTTGAATTTTATTCCTTCATCTTGCATAAGTTGTGTCCTACGTTTAACAATCTTTTTCTCTAATTTAAATTCAGGAATTCCAAATGATAAAAGTCCGCCTGGTATTTCGTTTTTTTCAAATATTGTTACTTCATGATTCTTTTTATTTAACTCGTCACCACATGCAAGTCCCGCTGGACCGGAACCTACAATTGCAATTTTTTTCCCAGATTGACTTTTTGATTTCTTAGCTCTTACCCAACCTTGCTTAAAGGCTTCATCTATAATTATTCGCTCAATATCTTTTATTGCTACTGGGGGATTATTTATTTCAAGCACACAAGAGTTCTCGCATGGAGCTGGACACACTCTACTCGTAAATTCAGGAAAATTATTTGTAAGCGAAAGTCTATTGTAAGCTTCGTTCAAATTTCCCTTGTAAACCAAATCATTCCAATCGGGTATTATGTTTTCAATTGGGCAACCAAACTGGCAAAATGGAGTCCCACAGTCCATACATCTAGCTCCCTGTTCTTGAGCTTCATTAAGACTCAAAGTTTTTGTAAACTCATTCCAATGGCTAAGTCTTTTGTTAATACTTTCTTTCTTAATGTTTTTTCTTTGGTATTTAGTAAAACCTTTTATTTCGCCCAAATTGTATCCCTTGTTTTTTTGAATTTTACAAATCTTTTCTTAATCATAATCGTAAACCGGTGGTTGTTCAAAAACGCTTTTATTTTTTAGCACTCTTTGGTAATCTCTAGGAAAAACTTTAACAAATTGTGTTAGTGATTTTTCCCAATCGGCCAAAATTCCCTTTGCCACCTTGCTATCCGTATACTCTAAATGATTTGTAATCAGTTTCTTTAATTCTTGTTCATGTTTTATGCTTTTAACTTCGTATAAATGAACCATCTCCTTATTATGTTTTTTTATGAATTTTTTGTTTCTATCCCAGACGTATGCTATACCACCACTCATTCCTGCACCAAAATTTCTTCCAACTTCACCTAATACTACAATTCTTCCACCTGTCATATATTCACATCCATGATCACCTATACCTTCAACAACTACTTTTGCTCCGCTATTCCTAACAGCAAATCTTTCTCCGGCTTTTCCATTAATATACATTTCGCCTTTTATTGCTCCATATAAAACAACGTTACCAACAATTATATTTTTCTCGGGAACAAGTCGATCATCTTCTTGAGTTGTTATAATAATTTTACCACCCGAAAGACCTTTACCAACATAATCATTTGCATCTCCTTCTAATCTTAATGTAATACCTTTAGAAAGAAAAGCTCCAAAGCTTTGTCCGGCTGAACCTTCAAAGTCAATTTGTATTGTATCATTAGGTAAACCATTTAGTCCGTGTTTTTTGGCTATGACAGAACTTAACATTGTTCCCACCGATCTATTGGAGTTGTTAATTGAACTTCCAAAGCGAACAGAAGTCTTGTTGTGAATTGCTTTCTTACATAACTCAATAAGTTTTACATCCGATGATTTTTCCAGATTATGATTTTGTTTAGATGAGTTATATAATTCAACATCTGCTGGAACATCCGGTCTATGTAGTATTGCTGAAAGGTTGATATGCTTAGCTTTCCAATGTTTAATATTACTCCTTTTTTCTAATAAATCTGTTCTGCCAATTAAATCATCAAATTTTTCTATTCCCAGTTTGGCCATAAATTCTCTTACTTCTTCAGCAAGAAATAAAAAATAATTTTTCACATGATCTTCGTGTCCAGTAAAATTTTCTCTCAATTTTTTATCCTGAGTTGCAATACCAACCGAACATGCATTTAAATGACACTTCCTCAACATTACGCAACCCATTGAAATTAAAACAGAAGTTGCAAACCCAAATTCATCAGCTCCTAACATTGCCCCAATTATTATGTCTCGTCCTGATTTTAATTGCCCATCTACTTGAATTCTTACTCTTCTTCGTAGATCATTCATTACTAAAACTTGTTGCATTTCAGCAATCCCAAGTTCCATTGGTAAACCAGCATTTTTAATTGATGTAAGTGGAGAAGCTCCGGTTCCACCTTCCGAACCACTGATTATGATTAGGTCTGCTTTACCTTTTGATACACCGGCAGCAATGGTTCCTACTCCAGATTCAGAAACAAGTTTAACACTTATTTGTGCAGTAGGATTTGATTTTTTTAAGTCATAAATAAGTTGAGCTAAATCTTCAATAGAATAAATATCATGATGAGGTGGAGGCGAAATTAGACCAACACCCTGAGTAGTATATCTTGTTTTAGCAATTTCATCACTAACTTTAGCTCCAGGCAACTGTCCGCCCTCACCTGGTTTTGCACCTTGGGCCATTTTAATTTGTAATTGATCTGCGTTAACTAGATATTCTATAGTTACTCCAAAACGACCTTGGGCTATTTGTTTTATTCTGCTCCTCTTTAATTTCCCATTTTCATCTTCAGTAAACCTTTTGGGATTCTCACCACCTTCGCCAGTATTGGAATATGCCCCAAGCTCATTCATAGCAATAGCAATTGTTTCATGCGCCTCTTTTGAAATTGAACCAAAGCTCATTGCACCACTTGCAAATCTTTTTACAATTTCTGTTGCTGGTTCAACTTTGTCAATGGAGATAGGTTTACTTTTCTTAAACTCTAAGTAGGATTTAATTGAACCAAAATTAATTTTTGGATCATTTACAATTTTTGAATACTTTTTGAAAACTTCATAATCATTTGTTCTAACCGATTGTTGTAATAACGAAATAGTTTCGGGGTTCCAATTATGCTTCTCTCCACTAGCTCGCCAGCTATAAAAACCACCTTGATCTAAATTTTTAACATTGTTTTCCTCATAAGCTAATTTGTGACGCATAAGAGTTTCTCTCTCAATATCTTTTATGCCTAATCCACCAATTCTTGATGTTGTTCCAGTAAAATATTTTTCAATAAAACTTTCATTCAAACCAACAGCTTCAAATATTTGTGCTCCACAATATGATTGGATTGTTGAAATTCCCATTTTAGAAATAACTTTGAATAATCCTTTATTTACAGCTTTGTGATAATTTGATAGATATGAATTATGCTTGTTCTTTTCTAATTCCCCATCACATATAAGTTGTTCAATGGATTCATAAACCAAATAAGGATTAATTGCATTAACTCCATAACCAATTAATGTAGCAAAGTGATGTATTTCTCTTGCTTCTCCTGTTTCTAATATGATACTGACTTTGGTTCTACTTCCGTTTCTAATTAATGACTGATGAAGTCCTGATCCAGCCAATAGACTTGGGATAGGAATATTTTTTTTGCTTGCTCCTTTATCGGACAAAATAATTATGGATGTACCTTTTTTCAATTCGTTTTTTACTTCTGTAAAAATTTGTTTCAATTTTTTTTGGAAGCTTCCATCCAATTCTTTGTTAAATAAAATTGAAAAAGTTACTGCAACAAAATTTTCATCTTTATTAAATTTTATTTTTTGTAAGTCTGAATTTGAAATTATAGGACCATCTAATTTAATTCTTTTAGAATGTTCAGGTGTTTCTTCAAGTAAATTTTGTTCTTTACCAAGAAGCACTTGTCCGCTCATTACAATTTCTTCTCTTATTGGATCTATTGGTGGATTGGTAACTTGAGCAAATAACTGTTTAAAATAGTTAAACAAAAGTTGTGGTCTCTTGCTAAAAATGGCAAGTGGTGTATCAGCTCCCATTGATCCGGTTGCTTCTTTACCATCTTCTAATATTGGCTTTAAAACAAATTTCAAATCTTCTAAAGTATAACCAAATATTTTTTGTTTGATTATTGTAGGTTCATTTTTAGTTAAATTGTTCTTAATGTTTTTTGATGAAGGAATGGGTAAAGAATCAATTTGTTTAATGTTTCTTTTAATCCATTTGGAATATTCTTTTTGTTGACAAATATCCTTTTTAATTTCATGATCTCTTATAATTCTTTTTTGTTTTGTATCAACTAAAAATAATTTACCAGGTTGAAGACGACCTTTCTCAATTATGTTTTTAGGATCAACATTTAATGGCCCAACTTCAGAAGACATTATAATTTTTGAATTATTAGTAACCCAATAACGAAGTGGTCTAAGTCCATTTCTGTCCAATATAGAACCAACATATCTTCCATCAGAAAAACAAATTGCAGAAGGTCCATCCCAAGGTTCCATTAAGCAAGAATGATATTGATAAAAATCTTTTTTGTAACGAGATATATTTTTATCGTTTGTATAAGCTTCGGGAATCATCATCATTAATGCATGAGGCAATGATCGACCAGACAATATTAGTAATTCCAAAACATTATCAAATGCAGCAGAATCACTTTTACTGGGTGCGATTGCCGGCATTATTTTTTTTAGATCTTTGCCAAATAATGAGTTTTTGAATTGCTTTTCTCTAACATTAAACCAGTTTGCATTTCCTTTTAATGTATTTATTTCTCCATTGTGGGCAATATATCTATATGGATGTGCTAATGCCCAAGTTGGAAAAGTATTTGTAGAATATCTTGAATGAACTAAGGCTATTGCAGATTTGTAATCTTTATCAATTAAGTCTGGGAAAAAATTTCTTAATTGTTCGGGCATTAATTGTCCCTTATATATTATTGTTTTGGAAGAAAGGCTACAGATATAAAAATAATTTTTTTGTCCAAGTTCGATTTGACTTATTTTTATTCCTATTCTTTTTCTTATAACAAGTAGTTTTCGTTCAAACTCTTCGGTATCAATTTTTTTTTCTTTCCCAATTAATAAATGTTTGAAAATCGGCATTACTGATATTGCAACTTTCCCAATTTCAGAATCGTTAAATGGAACATCTCTGAAGCCTAAAAATACTTGTCCTTCTTCACTAACAATTTTCTCAATTAGATTCTCTATGAAATGTCTATCTTCAGAAACTACAGGCAAAAAAACTAAACCAACTCCATAGTTTCCCTTTTTAGGTAAATGGATATTTACTTTTTTACAAACTTTGCGTAAAAATTTATCAGGAACTTGGGTCATTATTCCAGCTCCATCACCAGTTTTTGGGTCTGCTCCAACAGCTCCTCTATGTTTTAAATTTTCTAGAACTTCAATTCCATTCTGAACTATATCATGAGATATATTTCCTCCTATATTAGCAACAAATCCAACACCACAGCTGTCGTGTTCAAATTCAGGATTGTAAAGGCCTTGTTTAATCGGTAATCCGTTGTTTCCGTACATGTAAATTCTCTCGACTATTTTATATGTTTTGCAAATGTGATTTTCAGAAAAATATAACTTTGTCAAATCAAAACAATCTATATCCTATGGTGATTGATAGTGTTTTTATCACTTGAAGAATCATGATTTTTTGATGATATTTTATAAGCTTCAGTTCTGTTAACTAGAAACAGTTTTGAATTTTATAATTATTTTTTCGATAGACATTCCGTAAATAAATCAAGATCATTGACTTTTATTAAACGGAACTTCAACTAAGAGGGATCTTCCTCGAGGTATATTGAAGTGTTTGTTTTGTATAAAATAGTATAATTTAGGAAAGAAACAACGATTAGAAAGGATAAAAATTGAAAAAAAAAACGAGAGCTTGTAATTATACAAACTCTCGTATATTTTATAATTTCCGACTTTTATTTTACTGCAAATGCCAATTTAACATTAGCTCTGTATGAAGTAATTTTGCCATTTGAAACTTTAGCACTTTGACTAATTATTTCTACGCCGTTAATTCCTTTTATAGATACAGAAGCTTTTTTAACTGCTTGAGCGACAGCGTCTTCAAAACTTTTTTTAGAAATTCCAACTAATTCTACTATTTTGATTGCTCCAGCATTAATATCCGATGTTGCCATTTTATACTCCGATTTTTATTATTAAATTAATTTTTGTCCGGCTATTTCTTCTAGTCTTCTTATTCTCTCCTCAGTTGCCGGATGTGTTGAGAATAATTTTTGCATTCCTCCAAAGAAAGGATTTATAATAAACATATGTGAATCTGACTCTCTACCTGTTCTCATTGGAATTTGTTGTACACCATTTTGTAGTTTATATAAAGCACTTGCTAAGCCTAATGGTTTCCCGCTAATTTCTGCTCCGCCTTTATCAGCGGCGTATTCTCTTACCCTAGAAATTCCCATCTTAATAATCATCCCAGCAAAAGGAGCTGCTATCATCATTAAAATTCCTGCCATTGGATTTTCTCTTCTATCTCCTCCAAATCTTGCAAAGTTGCCAAGAGCCGCAAGTGCTCCGGCAAATGTAGAAGCAACGGCACTTGTAAGAATATCTCTATTCTTTACATGTGTTAGTTCATGAGCCATTACACCTTCAATTTCATCTTGATTTAATAACTTAAGAATCCCTTGAGAAGCAGCAACAGCAGCATGTTCTGGGTTTCTACCAGTTGCAAATGCATTTGGAGTAGCTTCAGGAGTAATGAATACTTTTGGCATTGGTAAATTTGCCTTAGTAGCTAGTTTCTCTACAGTTTGATATAATGGATGTTCAGGACCAACTTCACCAGCCTTGTATCTTTTCAAAACTGTTTTATCGCTAAACCAATAACTATAAAAATTCATTCCGAACGCAAATACAAGTGCTATAACAGTTCCAGTTGTTCCACCAAGCATACCGCCAACCCAAACAAAAATAAGGGTCATTGTCATCATCAATAAAAATGTTCTCATTCCGCTTTGCATAATATTACCTATTTTTTACCGCCAAGTAATCCACCTAATAAGCCGCCGAGTAATCCACCAGTAGAACCGCCCATACTTTTACCTAAAAATCCAACAACATCATCCAAAATATCTCCATCTCCATCTGCATCAAGTAAAGAAGCAATACCACTTATTCCCGCACCACTATCTTTTGATTTAGTTAAGTAACCTAAAACGACAGGTGCCAGCATAGGAATAATTTTGGCAGCCGTTCCACCATCAATGTTAAATTGTTTTCCAAAAAGATTAGAAGCTTCAACTCCAGCATTTCCTAATAAACCACCTAAAGCAGGATCAGGATTTGAGTCTTGAGCTTTGCTTGAAAACAATCCACCAATATCATCTAAAACACTTGAGCTACCATATTTATTTAAAATATGATCAACTCTTTCTTCACCACCAAAATTGTCTTTTTGTTTTTTCAGTCCACCAAGAATCATTGGTAATACTTGTGGAATAATTGCACCAGCTACACCTTTATCAAGACCAAGACTTGATGCTAATTGACCAGTAACTTCAGAGCCCATAGATCCCATAAAATCTTCTAAAATGTTTCCCATAGTAGTTTCTCCTATTATTTAATTGATTGAATGATTTTATACAGTTTACAATAGTACAATTACTTTTAATTTAAAGCAAATAATAATTTTTGTCTGATTTTGTTTAATATATAGGTTATTTGGAAGGTTATATCTTGTTAAGAATTTGGTTTGGCTCCTAAATGGATAGGTTGTCTTTAATTTTTTATCTTGATAAAGTGATAAGGGAATTTTCAAAAAGGGTTATAAACATAAATGGATGTTCTAATTATTCTACGATTAGAATTTGCTATAAAATTTATTTTTTAGCAATAATATTTTGAGAGGTAATTTCAAAAAGTTCAACATCATCAAAAATAAAATTTCTTGGGTTTAATCTTATTCCGTTATGTTTTACTTCATAATGTAAATGAGGACCAGTTGATAGACTTCCAGAGTTTCCAGTTTTTGCAATCTGATCGCCTCGTTTAATTTTTTGTCCTCTTTTAACTTCTATTTTAGAAAGATGAGCATACAAAGTTTCATATCCAAATCCGTGGTTAATTCTTATTACTTTTCCATAACCACTTTTTCTTCCTACATACGAAACTACACCATTGCCTGGGGAATAAACTGGTTCTCCAGTATTTGCAAGAAAATCTAATCCATGATGCATTCTTCTAATTTTTAGAATAGGATGAAATCTTAATCCAAACCGATCTCCAAATGGAGCATAAACAGGTTTTATAGCTGGAATAGATTGATAAAGTTTTTCATTATCAGCGAATTTTTCTTTTACTTGAGCATAATTGTTAGATTCAAAATTTAAATTAGATTCAATTTTATTAATTAAAGAATAAATATTGTCAAGCTTTTGATTTTCTAGAACTGAGGTATATGATTGAGAAGTTTGAAATACTGATCCACCAATACCTATGTTTCTATCATTTATGTCTAAAGGTTCTAAGTTAGCTGAAAGTCTTAGTGAGTTTGATTCTTTTGCAATTTCTTCAAATCGCTTATTTAAGGTTAAGTATTTGGATTTAATTTTTCTAATTTCTTTCATTAACTCGGCATTTGCTTTAACCTCTCTTTTGGCAAAATCTTTCCCTGAGTTACTAAAAAAAACATTACTAACAATAAAAACTAATGTTGTAAATACAATGGCTATAATACTAAGTCCAATAAGTAATTTTTTACGAAGACCTTTTATGGGAACAAGTTTTAATTTCTCTGGTGAGTAGTAATAGAATTTTTTGATTTTCATACGATAAACTTCTAAGCAATCTAATTTATTTATACTAAATAGAAGAACAATTATGTTAAATCAAAATTATTTATAGATAATTCTCTTTTTTTTATTTCCATTTGTAAATTTTTAAATACTTCTTTTTTTTCCAACCACTTTTGTGGTGTTGAACATCTTAAAAAATATTCTTGTTTTTTTATATTTTCAAATAATTCCAAGTCTCTTATAATTGCTTTTTTTTCTTTCTTGAATAAATTTGACAACTTTTTATGATAATAATGTTTAGCTGTTCTCTTAAGAAATAAATAACTGCAAATTATTTGTGCATTGTTTAAATGTGCAATTGTTGCGTAGTTTTCATTTTTATTCATAATAATGTCCATATCTTATATATAACAATAATATATAAGACCTTAGTCATTTTTTGTGCCAACCATCACAGTTACATTTTATTTAGTTTTCCCACCTTTTTAGAGGAATTTTAAACTATGAATTGATTGTTTTTGAAAAGGAAGTTGACAACATTTGCAGTGAGTTTGTAACTTCTTCTAAAACAATAACTTAAAGCTGTCAAAAAAAGTTGTCATAGCAATATCTCTTGCACCCTTTTATAATTCAAAATCTTGTTAAAATGTTAATTGCTTTCATGTGACGGGCATCATTTCTAACAAACTATAAAACAATAAATTTGTAAATGAAAAAAGAATTGAAAGCGAAAATAAAAAAAGAAAGATCTTGAATAACATTATGCAAAAAATTGAATCAAAAACTAAGATAAGTGCAATAGACGAAATGAATAATTCTCATAAAGTGGTAGAAGAAAGAAACACATCATTAGACACATTAGGTTCTACTATAATTACTTCTTTTAAAGTTGGTACATTTGGTTTTGCAATTGTTTTAACTCTTATTATCGTAATGAAACTTTTAGCATTTTCAACTGGTGCGAAAGAAATCTTTGCACTAAACTCAAACGATATAATTATTGCTTCTTGGGGATTTATCATACTTTCTTTTTCAAGATTTATTTCATTCCACAAAAAATAGATTTTATCCCTCACCAAAAAATTTTTATAATATTCAATATTTACAAAACTGTAGAATGTTTTACCTTAATGCGTAAAATAATTTATATTTATGATATCATTTTTTATTTATACATAAATATAAAATCTACATTATGAATGAACCAAAAGTTACAGTTGAACTTGCTGTTGAACACGGACTTACCAAAGAAGAATTTGAATCAATTTGTGAGAAATTAGATCGCACGCCTAATTACACGGAACTTGGAATTTTTAGTGTAATGTGGAGTGAACATTGTAGTTATAAAAACTCTATAGCTCTACTAAAAACCTTACCAAGAGATGGAGAAAACCTTTTGGTTGGTGCTGGTGAAGAGAATGCGGGACTAGTGGATATTGGAGATGGACAAGCAATTGCTTTTAAGATTGAAAGTCACAATCATCCTTCTGCTGTTGAACCATTTCAAGGTGCTGCTACTGGAGTGGGTGGAATTTTAAGAGATATTTTTACAATGGGTGCTAGACCAATAGCAGCTTTAAACTCACTTCGTTTTGGAAAATTAACTAATCCCAGAACTAAATTTCTATTTGAAGGAGTTGTAAAAGGAATTGCCCATTACGGAAATTGTTTTGGAGTACCAACTGTTGGAGGTGAAGTTTATTTTGATGATGTTTATACTGGCAATCCACTTGTAAATGCAATGGCAGTTGGAATTGTAGAAGCTGATAAAACTGCATCAGCAATTGCGGAAGGTGAAAATAATCCGGTTATGATTGTTGGAGCAGCAACAGGTAGAGATGGAATACATGGAGCAACTTTTGCTTCTGTAGAAATTAGTGAGGAATCGGAGTCAAAACGTCCATCTGTTCAAGTTGGTGATCCGTTTACTGAAAAACTTTTGATGGAAGCTACGCTAGAAATTATTAAGCAAGATTTGATTGTTGGAATTCAGGATATGGGAGCAGCTGGTATTTCTTGCTCATCTTGTGAGATGAGTGAAAAGGGGAGTGCTGGAATGATTATAAATTTGGATAGTGTTCCTTTGAGAGAAAACTCTATGACTGCTTATGAAATAATGCTTTCTGAAAGTCAAGAAAGAATGCTTGTGGTTGTTAAACCTGAATGTGAGCAGCAAGTAAAAGACATTTTTGAAAAGTGGGATTTGAATTGTGAAAATATTGGATTTGTTACTGATGATAAAGATCTAAAAATTTCTTATAGAGATAAACAAGAAACAAATATTCCTCCTTATGAATTAGCTCTTGGCGGCGGAGTGCCTGTTTATAATAGAGAAACAAAAAAGCCATCATATTTGGAAGAAACTCAAAATTTTGATTTGAGCAAACTCCCACAAAATAAAAATATTACCGAAATTTTTGAGAAAGTTTTTTCATCGCCAAATGTAGCTTCTAAAAAATGGGTATATGAGCAGTATGATTATATGGTAAGAACTAATACTGTTACTGGTCCAGGATGTGATTCAGCTGTTGTTAGAATAAAGGATACAGATAAAGCCATTGCTATGCAAACTGATTGTAATGGAAGATATGTTTATCTTAATCCAAGAGAGGGAACAAAAATTGCAGTTGCTGAGGCTGCAAGAAATATAGCTTGTTCGGGTGGAAAACCACTTGCAATAACTAATTGTTTAAATTTTGGAAATCCGTATGACCCAGAAGTTTATTGGTCTTTTAAGGAAGCAATTGAAGGAATGGGTGAAGCATGTAGATTGTTTAACACTCCCGTTACTGGTGGAAATGTAAGTTTCTATAATGAAAGTCCGGATACGTCAGTTTATCCAACTCCCGTAATTGGAATGATTGGATTGATTGATAATGTTAATAATATTATGACTTCATACTTTAAAAATGAAAATGACAAAATTTATGTAATTGGTGAAGATTTTGAGGAAATTGGAGGAAGTGAATATTTAAGTGTAATTCATAATGTTGTTTCGGGCAATTCTCCAACTGTAGATTTACAAAAAGAAAGTAAACTGCAAACATTATTACTAAATCTTATAAAACAAAAAGTAATTGAATCTGCTCATGATGTTTCTGATGGTGGAATTATTTGTGCGATTGCAGAAAGTTGCATAATAAATGAATCGAATCAAATAGGTGCTTCTGCTAATATTCCAATAAAAACGAGAGAAGATTTTTCATTGTTTTCTGAATCTCAAGGCAGGGTTATTGTTTCAGTTACCAAAAATAATGATGAAGTATTTACTAAGTTATTAATAGAATCAGAAAACCCTTACACCTTTTTAGGATTAACCGGAGGAAAAGATATAACTGTAAATGAAAATTATAATTTCTCAATAGATAAATTGAATGAACTATTTTATCAATCAATTCCAAATTTGATGAATGAGCAAGTTTAAACTTTTAAGAGTTATAGCTGAGTATTTTTCATTTAATACTTACCGTAAATTTCTTGATTTTTCTAATCATTATTTTATTGGGTTATTAAAAAGAGTTGATGAACACCATATTTTTTTAACTGGCGGAGGAATTGCATTTTCTCTAATTCTTTCTATAATCCCAATATTACTTCTTGTTTTTGCAGTTCTTGGAATTGTAATTGATCCAGCCACAATTAATGAAAATATTTCAAAATTTATAAGTACATTAATTCCTTACCCGGAATATGCAAAATATACTACCGAAGTAATTTTAAGAAGAATCCCTGAAGTTTATCAATATACAACCATAGCGTTTTATTTAGGTATGGCAGGTTTGTTTTTTACTTCTACTTGGTTGTTTAGTAGTATGAGAACAATCTTAAATAAAATATTTGGAATACCAAAAAGCAAAGGTGTACTAATTGGTTTGTTAAGAGATTTTGGAATGGTTTTTTTAATTATTCTTTTAGTTTTAGTTTCTACGTTTGTTCTACCAACTATTAATATTTTTATAAATGCTACCGAGAATCTAGAAATTCTAAAAAGTTTTAAAATAAATGAATTTGTTTCTTTTATATTTCCTTTAACATCTTTTTTAGTACTATTATTTTTGCTCTTTGTGTTTTACTCAATAGTTCCATATGCTAAATTGAATAAAAAAGTAACATTTGTTGGAGCTCTTTGGGCAACTATTTTGTGGGAGGTTGCAAGGTTTGGATTTGGATATTATATACAAACGTTTCTTTCTGCAAATAAACTTTATGGTGCTTTCTTATTGATATTGGTATTATTGTTTTGGTTATTTTATTCGTCCATACTTTTTATTATTGGGGCAGAAATTGCACAATTATACAGAGAAAGATTAGAAAAGGAATAACAGAAAAAATTATATCGATTTATTTTATAGCTTCTTCAACAGTATTGAATACGGTAAATACCTTGTCTAAACCAGTAGCAGAAAATATTGGTAATTGATGATCATCACTATAAACTAAATAAAACTCTTTTTTCATAGCTTTTAATCTTTTAACCGCACCAACCAGAACACCAAAAAATGATGAATCAATAAAGTCACATTTATTAAGATTTACAATAATACTTTTTTCTTCTTCTTGAATAATTTGTTCAAGATACATTTTAAAATTATTTGCTTCTCTTAAAGTTGCTCTTTTAAAATCAATACCGACTACCACAAAATTTTCAGAAAGAGTGAGATCTTTTTGATACATATTTGTTTCGTGTTTAATTTCACCTAATAAAGAACTTCCAGTAACGGAATATCTGTTTTTTAAGCGTAATTTAAAATCATCCACTTGTTTATCACTATGTTTTTCTTCGGTATTCATTTTTTGAGCATTCATATTTACCTTCTGGTTGTATTAACTATATTTTTAATAAATATTTGTATTAAATATTCGGATAAAAAAAAAATTATTTGAGTATATATTCTAAGATTTTTTCGGAGACTTTTATTCTATCTTCTTTATTCTCAATAGTATCTGCAATTATGTGTACTTTGCTTTCTCCGGTTCTTTCTCCTTTGTTGTTTAAGTTTAATTGGACAATATTTGATGGGTCTTTTACAAAGTATTTCCCTTCATTTCCATTTACTTCAATAACCATTTTATAAGCTCCTTTTTAATTACAAATTAACTGGTTACTTAAAATGAGATTGTGATAGACATCAAAAAAATTAACAATATAATAGAGAATCTACAATTTTAACAAAACTCTATTTATATCATCGTTTGTAGGAAAATATAATTTAATTTTTACTGGTGTTGTAGATCACAATTTTTATGGAAGGATTCAATTCATTTGTACCATTGTTGTAAAAATATTTTACAAAACCAAATATAAAAAACATAAATAGGAGAGATTATGGCTGATTATATACAAACACCGTTTACACATCATACGTGGGATCCATCAAAAGGAGATTATTACAGTGCAAGTATTGTTGCTGATGATGAACATCATGAAAAATTATTAAGTAGAAGAAAAATAATAATAAGTAGTTTAATTTCATTACATATGGTATTACTACTTTCAGTAGTTTTTTTCTTTTCCTAGAAAATACTTTAATAGTAATAGAGCAAACGATGTAAAACAAAAGTTTTACATCTAACCACAAATAAATAGACAACAGTTTAATAATTAATTGTTTGATTTCAATTGATTTGATAACTAAATTTGCGATTCATTTTTAATAATAGGTAGGTTTTTATGTCAGATTTTATCAAAGAACCATTGAAACATCCTAATTGGGATCCTACAAAAGGTGATTACTATAATAAATCTTTATTTGCTGAAGATAAGCATCATCAAAAAAAACTAAGTAGAAAAAAGATGCTTATTTCTGGATTAGCAGTAGCTCATGTTGTTGGATTTGCTTTTGTAATTATTTATTTCGCATAAAAAATATTTCATTCTTAATTCTTATCACATCTAATAGTTGTACAAATAATAAATTTTTATCCTTCCAATTCTTCATACAAATATATTATATTTGAAGTAAATGATTTAATTATTCAATGCTATAAATTTGGAGGCACTATGAAAATAGCTGTTTGTGTAAGTCACGTACCAGATACAGCAACTAAGGTCAAAATTGCTGATGATGGTAAAACAATTAATCCTGATGGAGTTACATATATTGTAAATCCTTATGATGAAATTGCAATTGAGGAAGCTCTTAAAACAAAAGAGAAAGTTGGTGGAGAGGTTGTTGTTATAAGTCTTGGAACTGATGCTAACAAAGAAACAATAAAAAAAGCTTTAGCTATGGGTGTTGATTCTGGAATTTTACTTAAAGATTCTGGATTTAGAGATTCAATTAGTCTTGCCAAAACACTTGCTGAAGAAATAAAAGTTCAAGAAGCAGAATTAGTTTTCTTTGGAAGACAAGCTGTTGATTATGATAATTCTATTACAGGTCAATTAACAGCTGAATATCTTGGCTACAATTGTGTTAGTGTGGTTACTGATTTTAATTTGGAAGACAGTAAAATTACTGCTGAAAGAGAAATTGAAGGTGGAAAAGAAGTTGTTGAAACTATATTGCCCGCTGTTATTACAGCTCAAAAAGGATTAAACGAACCAAGGTATGCTTCTTTAAAAGGAATAATGGTCGCTAAAAGAAAAACCATTGAAGAAAAAGAAGCTGCTTCATTTGATAACAAAATTGAAGTTCTTCAAATGAAAAAACCGGAAGGGAAACAACCTGGTAAAATAATAGGTTCAGACGCAAGTGCGGTTTCTGAATTGGTGCGTTTATTAAAAGAAGAAGCTAAAGTTATCTAAGGAGATTAAAATGGCAAATAAAGTTTTGGTAGTTCTTGAACAAAGAGATGGACAATTAAAAAAAGTTTCTTTTGAAGCAGCAAAAGCTGGATCGGATTTAGCCGGCAAATTAGGATGTCAAGTTGAAGGTGTTATTGTTGGTAGCGAAATTGCGGATATAAATAAAATTGGGAATTTTGGTGTTTCAAACGTTACTCATTTAAATAATGCCGAGTTTTCAAATTACTCAGCTTCAGGTTATTCTCAAACAGTTTCAGATTATGCAAAAGAAATTAATGCAGATGTTTTAGTTATTGGTAATACATCAATGGGAAAAGATATTGCTCCACGTGTTACTGCAAAGTTAGACGCAGGTATTGTAATGGATATAACTGCTTTGGAAGTTATTGATAATGAGATTGTTGCAACTAGACCAATATATGCTGGTAAAGCATTGATTGATGTTAAAGTTAATTCTGATATTAAAGTATTCACTGTTAGACCAAATGTATTTAATCCTGGTGAACCATCTGATAAATTGGCTGAAGTTATAACTAAAGATATAGATTCAACTCAATTTACTGATAAAGTTGTTGAGACAAAACAAGCTGGCGGAAAGCTTGATGTTTCGGAAGCATCAATAATTGTTTCCGGTGGACGTGGAATAAAAGACGCGGAAAGTTTTAAACTTGTTGAAGATTTAGCTGATGTTCTTGGAGCTGCGGTTGGTGCATCAAGAGCTGTTGTTGATGCTGGTTGGAGAGAACATGGTGAGCAAGTGGGACAAACTGGTAAAACTGTTTCACCAAATCTATATGTGGCTCTTGGTATTTCTGGTGCAATTCAACATTTAGCTGGTATGCGTTCTTCAAAGTATATTGTTGCTGTTAACAAAGATGCTGATGCTCCAATTTTCCAAATTGCAGATTATGGAATTACAGGTGATGTCTTTGAAGTAGTTCCGGCATTAATTGAAGAGTTGAAAAAGTAACAATTTTGAATAAACTAATATCTATAACATTTATTTCTTTTGTTTTACTATTTAGCTGTGAGAACCACAATAAAGAAGAAGTAAGTAAGCAAAAAGAAGAAAATAATATTTTAGATTTGCGAGAAGAAAAAATAACTCAACAAAATAAAATTGATAACCTTAAAAAAGAAATAGATTTATTAAAAAATAAACGAGATAGTATTAAGGCACTTGATTCATTAAATACTACAAAAGTTCAATAGTTTATTTTAGTTTATTAATTCTAAAATTCAAACAAAAAGCCTTGCTAAATTATTTAGCAAGGCTTTCGTTTTAATAATAAGATTTATATTAAATTCTATTCGTACGTGTAAAGATCACCTTCAGGTGCTTTTTGATTTGGTGGATTTGTACCTCTTAAAGTTAGAACATAACTTGCAACTTCTTGCATTGTAACTGGATCTAACTGAGATTGCCAACTGATCATACCTTTAGCAGGTACACCAACTTTGATAATTCTATAAAGATCATTTATTTTATTTCCATGAATCCAATAATCATCAGTAAAGTTAGGACCAACTAACCCTTCTCCTTTTGATAGATGGCATGCAACACAATGTTTATCAAAAGTAGCTTTCCCATTTGCAAGTGACGCTGCATCATCTAAAACAGTTACTGTGTTTTCATCAATTACAGTTCCACCACCAGCGGCAGATACTTCTTCAAGTTCTAAAGCAGCCAATCTTACTTCTTCAGTATATTCATAAGTTTGATAATCACTTTCACCATCAAAAAGAATATGATATTTGAAAATATAAATTACTGCAAATATCATTGAAGCATAAAAAATTATCATAAACCAAGGTGGTATTTTATTGTTCAATTCTTTTATTCCATCAAAGTCATGGTCTAATAAAATTGACTGTTCATCTTCAATTGATGTCTCATAGTTAAGTGAGCTAAAGATGGAAGACTTTGCTTTCCCAGACTTTTCACCTTTTTCAGAATTAACTAAAACCAACCACATAATAACTGCAATAAGAAAAGCAGTTACGGCAACCATAACTTTAACAACAGAACCAAGTCCATCTCCTTCTGCTGCGGTAGTTTGAGCAAAGATAGGAGTACTAACAATGAACAGAAGAAACATTATGGTAATTATTTTCAATCGTTTAATTACTTTCATTTTTATTCTCTGAATTATTTAAAAAATCATTTTTGTTATCCAAAGGAATATTTTCCAATTCGGAAATATATTCTTTGTCACGAGTTACAATCCATAAAACAGCCCCGATAAATACAAGCATAAAAAGAATGATTGTAATTACCGGGTAAATAGAAACATTTTCAATAGAACTTAAATAATTTGAAAATTTCATTTCATTTCCTATTTATTATCTGCAACTTCTGCTTTAATATCAGTACCTAATCTTTGTAGATAAGCAATTAACGCTATAATTTCTTTGTCAGATTCTGCAGGTACTCCACTGTCAATTAAGTCATTTGTTATAATTTCTGCTTGAGCTGTAAGATCATCATTTGCAATTTCTTCATAACCTTCTTCATAAGGAACACCAAGTGTACGCATTCCATTTATTTTTGCAGCTGTAGTTGAAATATCTAAAGTGTTTTCAAGTAACCATGGATATACTGGCATTAAAGAACCTGGAGACATTGACCTTGGATCTTCCATGTGCATATAGTGCCACATGTTCGAGTATTTGCCACCAACTCTAAATAAATCAGGACCAGTTCTTTTTGAACCCCATAAGTGAGGATGATCATAAACATATTCACCGGCTTTGGAATATTCTCCATACCTTTCAACTTCAGACCTAAAAGGTCTTATCATTTGTGTATGACAATTGTTACATCCTTCTCTAATATAAACGTCTCTACCTTGTAACTCTAATGGAGTGTATGGCTGAACAGATGCAATAGTTGGAATGTTTGACTTAACTAAATATGTTGGAACTACTTCAACCAAACCACCAATAATAATTGCTACAAATGCTAACCCCGTAAATAACATTGTTTTTGATTCTAAATAACGGTGAATCATTCCAGGTTTTAATTTATCAGTTATTTCTCCACGTGGTGCAGCTTCAGCTTCTTCATTGGCCACAAACGATCCTTGCTTAGCAGTTTTCATTAAATTATAAATCATTACAAATAAACCGATGTAATAAATAGTTCCACCGATAGATCTCATTATATACATAGGAACAATTTGTAAAACAGTTTCTAAGAAGTTAGGATATTTTAATAATCCTAATGGAGTAAATTCTTTCCACATTAATGATTGAGCAATACCTGCCCACCACATTGGAATAACCCAAAAAACTATTCCTAAAGTTCCAATCCAGAAATGTGCGTTTGCTAATTTTTTAGAATATAATTCTGTTTTCCACATTTTAGGAACTAACCAATATAACATACCGAAAGTCATAAATCCGTTCCAACCTAAAGTTCCAACATGAACATGAGCAGGAATCCAATCAGTAAAATGAGCAAGTGCATTAACATTTTTAAGTGATAACATTGGACCTTCAAATGTTGACATACCATATGCAGTTACACCAACAACAAAAAACTTTAGAACAGGATTATCTCTAACTCTATCCCAAGCGCCTCTAAGTGTAAGCAAACCATTCAGCATACCACCCCAAGAAGGCATCCAAAGCATTATTGAGAAAACAACACCGAGTGATTGTGCCCAGTTAGGTAAGGAAGTATACAACAAGTGATGAGGTCCAGCCCAAATGTAAATGAAGATTAATGTCCAAAAATGTAAAATTGAAAGCTTATAAGAGAAGATAGGTCTGTTAGCAGCTTTAGGTAAAAAGTAGTACATCAAACCTAAAAACGGAGTAGTTAAGAAAAATGCAACAGCATTATGACCATACCACCATTGTACTAAAGCATCTTGAATACCAGCATATACCGGATAACTTTTGAACAAACCAACAGGAAGTTCCATTGAATTACCAAGATGAAGAACTGCAACAGTAACAAAAGTGGAAATATAAAACCAAGCAGCAACATAAATATGTTTTTCTCTTCGTTTAATTAACGTTCCAAGCATGTTAATTCCAAAAACTACCCAAACCACAGTAATTAGAATATCAATTGGCCATTCAAGTTCAGCATATTCTTTTGAAGTAGTAAGACCTAAAGGTAAGGTAATAGCGGCTAATACAATAACTAATTGCCATCCCCAAAAGTTTATTTTACTAAGTACATCACTAAACATTCTAGCTTTAGTAATTCGCTGTAATGAATAATAAACACCAGTAAAAATAGCATTACCAACAAATGCAAAAATTGCTGAATTGGTATGCAAAGGTCTTAATCGACCAAAAGTAGTATACGGTAGTCCTAGATTTAGTGCCGGCCAATAGAG